>Ga0213863_10000342_pt1 | contig 36488 bp, 32 predicted proteins | sample PICome_8_FD_160128 | JGI IMG/M metagenome (GOLD analysis project Ga0213863, IMG submission 160128) | Coastal seawater microbial communities near Pivers Island, North Carolina, United States - PICO497 | ecosystem: Environmental > Aquatic > Marine > Coastal | place: USA: North Carolina... | reverse complement strand
AAAAAGGTTTTGCCCAGAAATTTGACACTCTCACTGAAGAAATTGATAAACTATCATTACATGACGTTGACATATATGGTAAATATTCAAAAGGTGACCACCGTAACGATTTAGGAATTGTCACCACCTTTTGGAAAAAATAAATAATTTATTTTTTCCAAAAATACTGTTCATAAAATTATTAAATCTTTTTCATAAAACAGATAGCAGCACCAAATGTTGTTAAAAATCCAGCTAGAGGCAAGATAGTAACAGCATATTTTTTTGGCATGTAATTTTCTTTAAATTCAATACCCTGAGCTGTAAATTCAAAATGCCACATTTCCCAATATTTACCCCGCATACCTTCTACAAGCTCAAACCCATAAATAATTAAAACAATACCAATCACTATAATCATAAGCTTCCAAAACTGACGAATATATAATGCCAATCTACTAGGCAATTTTTCATAAATTAAATTTAAAGCAATATGCTCATTATCTCTTGCTGTTAATGAAAGTGCTATAAACATTAACCAGATGTTACTCAGAACAGTTAACAAATCCCCCCAAACTGGTGGATTTGCAAATACATATCTCATTACGACATTGTAAATTGTGAATCCAACCATCAATGCAAGGAACAGCGAACACATTGCTTCTAAAATACGATGAACGAAACGATCAAAATTATTTAATATTTTTAACATGGCGTTCAATCAACTCATTAATTGTGGAAGAAACATTGTCAGTTCTGGTATGACAATGATGAAAAACAGAAGCAGAAATAACCCAACCAGATAAGGAATTAATGCAACAGCAACCTCTTCTAATCGTACTTTTGCTATTGTTGCAGAGGTAAAAAAAGCTACTCCTACGGGTGGTGTTACCGAACCAATCAGAAAGCCTACGATAACTACAACTGCAGCCTGGACTTCAGGAAAACCTGCTTTGGCCATTACATCAACTAAAACTGGACCAACAATTATAATATTTACTGCAGAATCCATTACTGTTCCAAGAAGAAAAATGAAAAGTATAAGTGCTATTATGAAAAGTATTGGAGAGCCAGTGAGGCTGAGTAACCAATTTTCAAGATCGCTTATTGCTCCTAATGAAGTAAGCAACCAACTAAATGGTCCCGATGCAGCAATAATTATGAAAACCATCGCCGAATTACGAAATGCTCGACGAAAAGCACCGGAGCATTCTGTCCATTTAATAGTCTTATAGACAAACACACCTGTAAATAGTGCAACCATTGCTGTAATAGCTCCAGCTTCAACAACTGAAGCAATACCGCCCATAACTGATCCAACCAAAACTACAGGAATAAGTAAAGCAAATGAGGAACGGTATAATTCTTTACCTGCTCTTCGAACTGAAAAACTTTCGTCGCTTCTTTCAAAATTATATTTTACTGCAAAGAAGTGGTTTATTAGCATTATAACTGCGCCAATAAGCAAGCCTGGTACAATACCAGCTGCAAATAATGCTGCAACAGAAATTTCAGTGGCATTAGCAAGAACAATCATCATAATGCTAGGAGGTATAATACCACCTATGGTTGAGCTGACGCCTGTAACTGCAGCAGAAAAGGCTGGAGGATATCCAGCTTTTTTCATAGCAGGAAGTACTAAAGCACCTACAGTAGCTGTGTCCGCAACCACAGAGCCATTCATTCCTGCAAAAAACATACTCACTAGTACATTTACTTGCGCCAAACCACCACGCATTCTGCCAATCAATGCTCTACTCAATGCAACAAGACGGTCAGTGATAGTGGCACTTGTCATTAACTCGCCGGTTAACATAAAAAAAGCAATCGCAGTTAATGGAACAGAGTCAATTGCGTTAAACATTTGACTTGGGATAAGTACCAGAGGTACCGCGTCAGTTACCAAAATATAAAAGAAAGGTATTAAGATTAGAGTAAATCCTATTGGGGCACCGCAAAGGATTAGAAACAGTAATAACACAAGTAGAAATATACTTACCATAATAACTCACATATATGAAAATTAAATTGATGAAAAGATCATCTAGTGCTGAGTAATAGCCTAAATGATCTTTTCAAATTATCCTGGATGACTATTTACAGTGCACCAGCTTCTTCTAGCTGAGCAACAAAACTATCCATTCCTTGCTCCAAAAGTACTCTTCTAGCAACATCAGGCTCAAAGGTACCTTTTGCATCTAACCAAGCTCCAATCGCTCCAGCTCTCCATTGAGTTAACTCAGCTTCGGTAGGAACATACCATTCATTGGCAGATGCCTTGATGATATCCTCTCCATTTTTAATCCAAGCATTATCTAACTCATTTACTTTTTCTCCATAAGCATCAGCAGCTTCATGTAACCATTCACGTTGTTGGTCTGACATTGCATTATACTGATTTGCATCCATAGCTAGAATATTTCCAGACCACATTCCGCCAATTTCTGTGAAATATTTTGCAACTTCATGCAACTTAGCAACTTCCTGCCACGGGCTAGCAACATACTGACCCTCAACTACACCTGACTGAAGGCCTTGATATAATTGACTCCAATCATAAGGCGTCGGAACTGCACCCCAATTTTTTACGAGCATAAACTCAACAGGACTTTTTGTAGTACGCCACTTGAGTCCTTTCATATCGTCAGGAACTCGCACTGACTTAGTAGCATTTCCAAGCTGTCTAAATCCACCACTTGAATATACAGAAAGGCAAATATGACCAGCATTTTCTAGTGCCAGTTTACACTGTCTTTCTGCCAACCAATCATTAGATATTCGTTTTGCGTCTTCGAGTGACTTAAAGATAAAAGGCAAATCAAAGATTGCTAATTCTGATCCAAAATTTCCATAGTTTGCTGTAGAGCTAGTCCACAGTGCTATGAGACCTTGATTAGCTTGTTCACCGCATTTTTGTTCAGCACATAATGTTTTTTGGTAGTACGGTTCTATAGTAACCTCTCCACCAGATGCTTTTTCCATGGCTGGTATTAGGGCCTGATCTATGGCATCGCCAATAGGCATACCCAGCCTGCCTGTAGTCCCAAGCTTAAGTGTTAAGTCTGCTGCAGCAATCTGCGCAGAAAAAGTAGTTATAGACGCTATGACGAGCGCCTTGAAAATGTGTTTTGTACTCATGAATTAGATCCCTCATCAATTAAATTTCATGTTTACATCATTCATCGCAACCCTTGCCAAAGAAAGAGACAGATGGTTAGAATGAAAAGGACAGATGGTTTTGCTAAAGACACCAGGTTTTTCAGAGGGTTATTATTAAGATTGAAAAATCCACCCACAGAGATGAAATTGCAGTTTTTATTATAGATCAAGGAGGTCCATTTGAGTTCAACTACGCCAAGGTTTTTGAAACTTCCTGATGCTTCTAATCTAAGTCTGAGGGATCAAATCTGTGAAGTTATCAGTTCAGCTATAATATCCAAATCATTAGCTCATGATCGGGCATTACCATCATGTCGCGATTTGGCAAACCAATTTGGGGTTTCAAGAAATACTGTATTTGCAGCATATAACAAATTGATTGACCTAGATTTTCTTGTTTCCCGTGATAGATCAGGCTATTTCATCAATCCACAAATGGCTAGCCTTAACAACCTTCAAAATGAACTTAGGACTGCTGCCCAAGATGAAAAACCTTGTATTGTAAGCTTTCCACCAAATGAACTTAGTCCTGTGGTTAATCCATTAGATTGGAATTCCTATCCATATCCATTTATCTATAACCAAATCGATCCTGATCTTTTCCCAGTCGCTAGCTGGCGAGAATGCACAAGGCAGGCTTTGGGAAGAACAAAAACTCCAATCTGGGCTAGTGACTCAGTAGAAAGTGATAGCCCACAATTAATCCAGCAACTTCGACAGCGTTTACTTAATACACGGAGTATATACGCAGAAGAAGATGAAATCTTAATAACTTTAGGCTCACAGAACGCTCTGTTTATCCTAGGAACTATTTTTTCTAAATTTGGGAAACCCATTGCTCTTGAAGATCCTGGATTCTTTGGTGCAAGAAATGCTTTTCGTATGTCTGGAAGTGAACTTATCGGTGTACCGATCGATGGTGATGGAATCATACCGTCTAAAATTCCAAACGGATGCCAACTGGTTTTCACAACACCTAGCCATCAATTTCCAACAATGATTACGATGAGCCAATCGCGTCGAAAAGAATTATTAAAAGCTGCGGATGAGAAAGATTTTCTTATCATTGAGGATGATTACGAAGCAGAGATGAATTATTTTTCACAATCTTCACATTCAATGATGTCAATGGATACAAGTGGTCGGGTTATTTACGTTGGAAGTCTATCAAAAACACTCTCGCCCGGAATTCGGCTAGGCTTTATTGTTGCACATAGAGATATTATCCGCGAAGCGAGAATTGCGCGCGGTGTAATGATGCGCCACCCCCCTACTATAGTGCAAGAAATTGTTGCGTTATTTTTTCAACTTGGTCATTACGACGCTCATTTAAATAATATTGAGAGGCGCTATCAAAAACGCTGGCAAGCGATGGACATTGCTTTAGGCAAACATCTTAATATGTTAAAACGAACAAAATCCAAAGGTGGCACCTCATTTTGGCTTACAGGTCCAGAAGGATTTGATGCATCGATCCTAGCCAATCGTTTAAGGGCTAAGGGCGTCTTGATCGATCGGGGTCAGGATTACTACTTAAATTATAATGAAAAGCGAAACTTTCGACTTGGATTTGCTTACGTGCCCGTTTCGAAGTTAGAAGATGGCGTTAAAATAATAGCAGAAGAAGTTCGGGCACTATTATGAATACACAAAAATATTATAATCGCATCTGTCCCTTCGAAATGCACCACCTGTCTCTATCCAAGCTCACAAAATCTCAGCTAGTTTGGTTTTATAACTTCTTTACTGAAAACCAAAACTAGGGAATTGACCACTTGACTGACCGTATTGAAGCTAATCCAAATATACATCCATTCCAATTTGTCGTTCCTGAAGATGATTTGGAGAATATAAAGCACCGTGTAGCAAATTTTCCATGGCATGAAATGCCCGATGATGGAGGGTGGGACTATGGTACTAATCTTGATTACCTTAAAGGACTATGCACATATTGGGTTGACGAATTTGATTGGTCTGCTCAAGAAACTAGAATAAATTCCTTTGCCAATTTTACGGCAATGGTTGATGGAATTAATATGCATTTCATATATGAAAAAGGAAGTGGTGAAAATCCAACACCTCTTCTAATTAGCCATGGCTGGCCAGGGTCAATATCTGAGTTTTATGATTTAATCGAGCCACTTGCCCACCCTGAAAAATTTGGTGGAAATGTGGAGGACGCCTTTACTATAATTGTGCCCTCACTTCCAGGTTTTGGGTTTTCTGGAAGACCATCTAGGCCTTATGGACCTCGCAAAATGGCTACGGTTCTGAATACATTGATGACAGATACTTTGGGGTTCGATAGTTACCTCGCACAAGGTGGAGACTGGGGTGGAGCAATATGTTCATGGTTAGGCTTTGACCACTCAGCAGCGTGCAAAGGCATTCACATTAACGTACTAACAATGCGTCATCCTGATGGGCCACAGACAAATGAGGAAAAAGCTTGGGAAGCGCAGTTTGATGATGATCAAATTATGCAGAATGGTTATCGCACACAACAGGCAACCCGCCCTCAAACTTTAAGTTATGCAATGATTGATAGTCCTGTTGGACTTGCAGCATGGTTGATTGAAAAATTTCATGATTGGGCAGATGTAAAGCCTGGATGTATTGAAAGCGCCTTTTCAAAAGATGAATTACTTACAAACATTATGATCTATATCACTACTCGCACATTCAATTCAGCGTCTTGGATTTACTATGGACGGCGTGAAGAAGGAGGTCGAATTTTATCAGAAGAAGGCCACAGAGTTGAAGTGCCAACGGGTTGTGCAGTTTTTCCTGCAGAAATGCTAAATTGGCCACCCCGATCATATGCAGAAAGAATTTACAATATTACACACTGGACGGAAATGCCTCGAGGAGGCCATTTTGCGGCAATGGAAGAACCAAAAATGCTGTTGGATGATATACGTATATTTGCGAGAACTCTTCGTGACCAATACCCTGTAAACTCATTTAAAAAACTTGAAAAACATTTATAATCAATGGAGAAAAAATGACACTTACGCATGCTGAATATAAAGCCATTGCAAACAACATTCGTCCAAATGGACAAGCTTTTATTGACGGTAAATTTTGTGATGCCGCAGATGGTGAAAAATTTGAGACAACCAACCCAGCTACGGGCCAAGTCTTAGCCAATGTAGCACATTGTAAAGTTGCTGATGTCAATCGTGCCGTTGCTGCTGCACGTCGCGTATTTAACGCTGGGACATGGAGCTGTGCAGAGCCTGAAGAGCGTAAGGAAGTGCTTTTGAAGGTTGCGGCTTTGGTCCGTGAAAATGCCCACGAACTCGCAGTACTTGAAAGTTTAGATACTGGCAAAACAATAAATGATTGTATGGATGAAATTGGTGGTGAGGTTGTAAATTTCTTTCAATGGTATGCAGAATTAGCTGATAAAAGCTTTGGTAAGATCGCGCCAACTGGTCCAAGTGCACTAGCTTTAATTGTTAAAGAACCAGCCGGTGTCGCCGGAGCTGTATTACCCTGGAATTTCCCTCTTGTAATGGCAGCTTGGAAAATAGCACCTTCACTTGCAGTGGGTTGTTCAGCTGTCATTAAGCCAGCTGAACAAACACCCTTAACTACAATTCGATTGGCTGAACTTATGCAAGAAGCTGGTGTGCCCGATGGTGTTATCAACATCTTGCCTGGATATGGTGAGACAGCAGGTAAGGCTATTGGTTTGCATAATGATATAGACACCGTATCTTTTACTGGCTCCAGCGAAGTTGGTCGAATGTTTATGCGCTACTCTGGTGATAGTAATTTAAAGGGTGTTGGCTTAGAAATGGGCGGCAAAAGTCCATTCATCGTACTTGAGGACGCTATATTAGATGATGAGCTAATCGAACATGCTGCTATGTCTGCATTTTGGAATGGTGGGCAAAATTGCTCTGCTAATATGCGTCAGTTGATAGCTGCGCCACTTGTTGAAGAGTTTACTGATCGCATTATTGATCGAGTGAAGGCATTTAAACTTGGTGATCCTTTGGATCCTGCAACTGATATTGGTTCAATGATTACAAAAGATCATAAAGAAATGGTGATGAGTTATATTCAGTCAGGAGTTGCAGAAGGCGCTGGAATGTTAATGGGTGGAGAAAGCGATTTCCCCGGTCACTTTATTAAACCAACTGTCTTTGAAAATGTAACCCCTGAAATGAAGATTGCTAAAGAAGAAATTTTTGGTCCAGTATTAGGTATCATGTCAGTTAAAAATGCAGACGAAGCTCTAAGAATAGCAAGTGATACAGATTATGGATTACACGCTACTGTATTTACACAAAATATTGACCAAGCATTACATATGGCACGTTCACTTCCATGTGGGACTGTTTCTGTTAATGGTTTTTCTGAAGGTGATATAAAAACGCCATTTGGTGGTTACAAACAATCTGGTTCACTTGCACGTGACAATGGGACAGAGGCTATTGAACAATATCTTCAAACAAAAACAATTTGGGTGCAAACCAAGAATACTTAAACAAGAAAATTAAAAATAGAAAATATCTTATACATCATCACTGCAAAAACAGATGGTGGTGTATTTTGATAATTAGTGCACGCATCAGATTTTCTGCTGAACATATCCCCTACTCATCTCAAACTATTTTTCATCCAGTCAACCTACTAAAATCCTTTTAACGGGGATTAACTTGCCGGCCAAGCGAGTGAGTAAATCTAATTTTTAGTCTTGGTTTCATAAAACCCAGATATTATTGCTACCATATTTTTTCAAATTCATAAAATAGGAATTAATCATTCAATGTTGGGTTGAAAACAACAATGATGAAGCCTACAATTTGAATGTATAGGATTTACCAATTGGGTGAACTTACACATAAATGTGTATCTCCCTGGTCCTCGACAAAGATACGTCTCAATAAAATAGGATCCCATGTCTAATCGCTTTTTTTCCTCCAAAGATCGACCTGTTCATATGGGCCCTTACCCAACAGAGCTTTTGGCGCGTATTGAACAGTTTCCTGAACTTTCAAATATCCCTAAAGCTTCACAACTAACCTATAACAACAGTGCACATAAGGCCTCCATCATCAACGCTATGCGAGAGCATCAGGCAATGATGGATGCGATCCGAGATGGCTTAATCAACAAGGCAATAGCAGATGCACCAACAAACTTAGTGGAGCGAGCTAACCATCTTAAATCTTTCGGTTACTTCTCTGATGCAGCAGTCGTCGGCACCTGTCTTTTGCCCCAAGAAGCCTTATTAGATACACCCTATTCAAATCCAGATATAGACCGTTTGGCCAATGACCTGAGGACACAACAAACAAAAAGTCTTGCTGCTGGAATTGACACGATCATGGCCAGCCTCAAGGAAGCAATTGAAGCTCCATCCACAAACATTGATGGTCATACACATTGCCTCGTTTTTTTATATGAAAATCCCCGGACGCCAGAAGTAGATGAAGACGGCACTGCTTGGATCCAAGACGCAAACGCACATCGTGCAGGGCTTCTTGCAGCAGAAACAGCCGTAGTTCTATCAAATTATTTACGAGTTCTCGGGTACGACTCTCGCGGGCACACCGTCTCAAGCAGTGATGTAGATCTCAATAAACTTGCAGTCACTGCAGGACTGTTAACTCTAGAGCATGGCGAACTAAAGCATCCCTATATTGGTTCGCGCTTTGGTCTCGCTGCTGTCACCACTAACTTCGCCATAGAACCAGACAAGCCCCTCGCCTCAATGTCAGAACAACCAAAATCTGCCTTTGGAGCTGTTTGGAAATATGGAACTTCATCGATCAAAAATGCCACCAATTCAGTGCCCTATTCTAACCGTCGCTTCGTAGATGGCGCACATCCGTTTGAAAAACTCAAACGTGTCGATATACCAACTACCTATATTGATGAACCCAATATTCCCCGAGTTCCAAAACGTACAGATTTATTCACACGCGCCAAATTTGGAGATTTGGGAAAGAAAGTGCAGGATGCGTCCAAAAATGGCCACTATGTAATCAAATCCGCACCTTCAATGGCTCAGCGAAAGCCGTTAGGCGCATTTGTCCTTTTACAGGATGGAAAGGTAGCGAAAAAGCGCGAACCTCTTAAGCCAGATGAAGCATCAAGGTTAATCAAAGCCACCTGTTACTGGCTTGGTATTGACGCAGTTGGCATTTCCCGCTGCCCGACTTGGGCATGGTATAGCCATGATGCAAGGGGAGATGTAATTGACCCACCCCATGACCAGTCAATCAACATGGTAGTTGATCAGGGTTACGAGACCATGGAGGGCTCTTCTGGCGATGATTGGATTGCGGTAGCGCAATCTATGCGCGCTTATTTACGTTTCTCACTTTTGGGCGGAGTGATTGCCAGGCAAATACGCAATATGGGCTACAGCGCCAAGGCCCATACAGTAATGGACGGTGATGTATTACAACCTCCACTTTTGCTGCTTTCCGGTCTGGGTGAGGTTAGCCGAATTGGTGAGGTAATCCTCAACCCATTTCTTGGCCCACGTTTGAAATCGGGCACTGTAACGACTGATCTGCCACTCGCACATGACAAGCCCATCAACTTTGGCCTTCAAGAATTCTGCAACTCTTGCAACAAATGTGCTCGTGAATGCCCCGCTGGTGCGATCACTGCCGGACCGAAAACTATGTTCAACGGCTATGAAATTTGGAAATCAGACAGCCAAAAATGCACCACATATCGCTTGACCAATCTTGGTGGAGCAATGTGTGGGCGCTGCATGAAGACCTGCCCCTGGAACCTTGAGGGGATTTTTAAAGAAAAACCTTTTCGCTGGGCAGCAATGAATATTCCTAAACTCGCACCAGCTTTAGCCAAGCTTGATGACATTGTTGACAATGGCACGCTGAACCCCGTGAAAAAATGGTGGTGGGACCTCGAAATTGAGGAAGATGGTGGCTATCGCCCCACAAAAAATAAAGTAAACTTGCGCAGTCTTTCAAAAGACCTAGATCTCAAGTTCAAAGATCAGACCATGGCAGTCTATCCAGCAACATTGGCGCCACCGCCCTATCTTTATCCTTACACGATGGATCGAGAAAAAGGGATCAAGGCTTACCAAGAAATGGTTTCTGCTGAAGAACACAAAAAGCGTGTTGCGGCTGGGGATAAGAGCATACTTCACCGCTATGATAATGATGAACAAAGTCCCGTAATTTCTGCGATTGTAACAGTTGCAGAGGAAACGGCGAAGGGAATTATGAAATATGAATTTCAGACGATCTCTGGAGATCCGTTGCCAGAATGGCAGGCAGGGGCACATCTAGACATCGTCGTTGCGCCTGAATTCCTCAGACAATACTCGATGTCAGGAGATCCAGCAGATCGCTCTAAGTACCAGATTGTAGTTTTACGAGAAGATGATGGTCGGGGTGGGTCGAAGCTAATGCACCGAGTATTTACCAAAGGACGGCACGTGTTCTTCTCACAACCTATCAATCACTTTGCCCTCAATCATAATGCAACTAAGACCCTACTTATGGGTGGTGGTATTGGCATAACACCTTTGATAGCTATGGCGCATGAGCTTTACGCGCGTAAAGCGGCCTTCGAGTTGCACTACTCTGGACGCAAAAGGGAGACAATGGGGCTATTGGAAGATATCTCCAGCTTTCCTTGGTCTGATCATGTAACACTTCATATTTCTAATGAAGGGACAAGAGCCGATATCCATAGTATTATGTCAGGATATCAGATTGGATGGAATGTTTACGCTTGTGGAGCTGAGGCATATATGTCGGCAGTTATGGACGCTGCACAGCGCGCAGGTTTCCCTGAAGATGCTAGGCACCTGGAATACTTTTCCGTGCCAGAAATACCAGATTATGAGAACTCTGCTTTTACAATAAAACTACTAAAATCAAAAATAGAGTTGACTGTGCCTGCAAATAAAAACGCAGCAGAAGTCCTTATAGAAAACGGCATTGCAGTAAATCTAAAATGCAGTGACGGACTCTGTGGTGTGTGCCAGTGTGAGTTAGTTTCGGGTGAAGTGGAGCACCGCGATTTTGTACTCTCCAAAGCTCAGCAGAAAAACACTATCATTGTTTGCCAATCTCGTGCGGCGAAACCTGAAGGACTTTTAAAGCTCAATCTCTAAGCATGTTTGATCAATTCGAACGATGTAGACATTTGTCAAAATCATTCAGAGCACTATTTCAAAATATCATAATACGTTAAGGAGTTTAACATGTCTAAATGTGGATGTGGGCGTAGCCCAAGTGGTAACTGTGTAGGATGGCATAACTTGACAGAAGAGCAATATTTGGAAAAAAAAGCTGTTTATGAAGAAAAGCAATCTCCTAAATGATTTTTTTAAATGGGGCTATTAATATAAAATATTTTTAGCCTCATATAAAACCAAAAACCTATATAAGTATTTCTCATTTTCTAAAAAGATAATGCACAAGAAGTCAAAAATGGCCTAGTGTTAATGAGTCATATCATTAAGGCAATGCCAGATTTGTCGTCAGTACAGCTGTTAAAGCTAATACAGCAATAATTATAATCCATTCAAAGAATAAAGATCTAGTAAGATGTGTCGCAGCGTTTGGGTCACCTGTACTAAGAGCAGGTATGAAACGAATTTTGTTAGCTGCCGCAAGTCCCAAAAGACTACCCACAAGTACTACCTTAATGATTAAAGCCTGCCCATAAGCAGTTCCTGTAAGCGCAGCAATTGATCCGACGAGCTCGTAACTCATATACCCACCCATGACAATTAATATTGGAACAGTTACTGAAGCAATAATACCAAAACGATGCCCAATTTTTGCTGCTACAATATATGTACTGGATGAAGATGCCAAACGTTTAAGTGGTATTAGAATTCCAATCCAAAAGGCAATTGCCAACAAATGCAACAACAATGCAAATTCTGCGAGTGCAAATTTATTACCAGAAATATGCCCGATCTGAGCAAACGACAATAGTGCAGAAATACCACCTATAATAGATATCCATATCCCAATACGTCCTAAAAATAGTCCAACAAATAACAAACTAAGACCGACAACACGAAGTATAAAGACCGTACCTACAGGAGTGTTCCATAACAAACCTAGCATTTCTGGATCAATCATGCCAGTTATGTCGCCTGTTAAACTAGCACCGCGAAACAAAAAGCCAAAGATCGTTGCAATTAAGCCAAGAACAGAAAATACAATAGTCAAAGACCGTGTGTGTCTTAGATTAAATACAAATGTTACTATGACAGTGCCTGTCGATAGCATCACCCCAAGGTAGAGCAAAAACTTTGTGACTATTGCAGCTAAAATTAACGCTTCAGGCATAGCTATTCAACTGTAAAGCTGAAGGCGCCGTTTAGGGCATGCCCATCAGCACTAAGCCCACGCCATTCGACCAGATAGGAACCCTTGCCCATGTCATTCATCAGTAAAGAGAATTCCTGCATAAAATTTGTTTGATCGCCAAGATCCATTTTAATACTATCGCCACCCTCGTAAGAAATACTGACTCTTGTCATTCGAATGTCAGCTTTGAATTTCATCAAAATTTCAGTTGGTAACTCCGTAATTATGTCTTCATTAGCTGGAGTTGTTTGATCTAAGGGGGAGTGTGCCATCGCCATCGTTGCCCAGAAGCATATAATTATCGAAATCAGAAAATTTTTCATTTTATATTTAGCCTTTTTATTTTAGTTGATACCATTGGCACGTTGTAATTCTCGAATATACGCAATAATCATTTTAACATCACCTCGCGTTAAATCTTCAATTGATGGCATGTTTCCAAATCGCCAATGGTGGGATTGAACGCCCATAGACACTGCCCTTTGAAAACTTTCATCTCCATGATGGCTTGGTTCATAAATCTTGTGCACAAGTGGTGGTGCTATACCGTCTTGACCTTCTGCATTTATACCATGACAGTTAGCACATTTAATTTTGTATGCCAGTTTTCCAACTTTTGCATTTGGAGAAAACATTGAGGGAAGAACTACTTCAGCCAATGCCATGTTGTTACCCACCTTCAGATTATTATCTTGATTAGATTGATTTTTATTAGACCAAAATGAATAACCAAAAGCCCCAAAAATGACCATGATACCCAATGTATAAATAAGCTTCATATTATTACTTTCTAAATACTTATATATTGTTCTAAACTCTCCTGTAACTAGAGAGTCAAGCACTTGTAATAATTTTCTATGTTCTGCTTATTAAAGAAGTTGCGCGCGCTAACATTCATTAAAAATTAGTATCGATGATTGCATTTTTTTCGTTGCATCTTTTTTTTAAGAAAATAGTGTGATTGTCCATGCATGTAATGATGCAGGAACAGTAGCCCCACGCCACGTCTTGTATGTGATCGCTTTGAAATGGCCAAAAAGAGGTATGAAGGTGAGCATCACGCAGTTAAGCTGGAAGAAGATGCTGCTATAGTTAGCTTGCAAATGGATGGAAATTGGACACCTCATTGCGAAAAATAGGATATCGACATGCAGGTATGATTAATGCAGTAAGATTAAGTTACGTACGGAGGCCAATGTGAACAAACAAAATAAAATTATAACATGGGTAGTTTTTTATCTTTGTGTTACAGTCGCAAGCAGTGCAGGTTTTGTATTTCCACTAGGAGATGATAACCTTTGGTACAATTCCTTAATTGAGCCAAGTTTTACTCCTCCTAGTTGGGTATTTGCTCCCGTTTGGACTATACTTTACTTGCTTATTGCAACAAGTGCATATCGCATAGTCACAAAATCCCAGCACGGTATTATTAGTCTAGTTCCTTTAGCAATAGCCTTATGGAGCCTACAACTTGCTCTTAATGTCATTTGGACACCAATATTTAGTGGCGCACAAAATTTAGAAACTGCATTTTATTACATAATTATCCTATGGATAACAATTATTACTTATATTTTTATAAGCTGGCGCATTGATAGATGGGCAAGTATAATTATGATACCATATCTGGCTTGGGTGTCATTTGCGAGTGTATTGAATTACTACTATTGGCAATTAAACTAAAAAATATTAATCATTTATAATTAAGGCTTTGCGTCAATAATTAAACTAATACCTTGCCCGCCACCAATACACATTGTCGCCATACCATAACGCCCGTTAATACGATGTAATTCATGAACCAACTTAGTCATTATTATTGCACCAGTAGCTCCAACTGGATGACCAAGAGCAATGGCACCACCATTAGGATTCACTTGTGCTATATCAAGATTTAACTGACGTGAAACGGCGCAAGCTTGGGCAGCAAAGGCTTCATTGCTCTCGACTATATCAAGATCACTAACGCTTAATCCTGCTCGTTCCAATGCCATTTTACTTGCAGGCACTGGCCCCATCCCCATAATACGTGATGGAACCCCACCAAACCCATAAGCAACAATGCGTGCTAAAGGATTTACTTTGTTTACCTCTACCACAGAAGCATTGGCTAGCACGAGAGAAGCTGTGCCATCATTAATCCCAGATGAATTACCTGCAGTAACTAATCCATCTTTGGTAAATGCAGCCCGCAAACCTGCAAGACTTTCAACAGTAGTTTCAGCACGGATAAATTCATCACGATTAAATGTCACTATCTTACGACTCGTGGTAAGTTCTAGAGGAGTAATCTGGCTTTTAAAATATCCGGCATCAATGGCATGGGCTGCGCGGGCCTGCGACTGTGCTGAGAATTGATCCATATCATCGCGGCTAATGCCATAATCAGCAGCAACATTCTCAGCAGTGATCCCCATATGCCCAACCCCAAACGGATCATGCAGAGCACCTGTCATCATATCTATAACAGCAGCGTCACCCATACGAGCACCCCACCGTTGGGCAGGTATAATATACGGCCCACGGCTCATCACCTCAACGCCACCTGCCAGTGTCGTGTCACAATCACCAAGCTTAATGAGTTGAATTGCGCTAACAATTGCCTGAAGGCCACTACCGCATAACCGATTAACCTGGAAGGCTGTTGATGTATCGGACAAACCAGCTCCAATAGAAATACAGCGTGGAGAGTACATATCGCGCGGTTCGGTGTGTATCACATGACCATAAATGGCATGTTGGATTAAATCTGCCGGCAGGCCAGATTTTTCAATTGCGTCTTTTGCGACCGGAATGGCTAAATCGACTGGAGCAGTGTCTTTCAAACTACCACCATAGTTGCCAATGGCTGACCTTTGCGCCGCTAAAATGAAAATTTCAGTCATGGTGTCTCCCTGGTCTAATCTTTTGGTTTATTGTTCTTTAGACCAGTTGAGTGGCCCACCTCGAAATCCAGGAAAGCCAATGCCAAAAATCATTCCAGCATCTGCGCTATCAGCTGAGTCTACAACATTTTCGTCCACTGCTTGGCGGCATTCCTCAATCATAGGGGCTAACATATTTTTTGCGATTGCGGCCATTACTCTTGGATCTTTTGACTGGTGCGCCCGAATAGCTCGATTTCCATCCCATTCATAGAAGCCGCTTCCAGATTTACGCCCAATTGTACCAGCTTTACATTTCTCATTGAGCAATGCTTTTGTGGCGGGTGGCATGCCAAGCACAATGCCAACATCAAGGCAAACATCCAGTCCAATTTGATCAGCAAGTTCGATTGGCCCCATTGGCATCCCAAAATCTACAAGTGCTTCATCGATATGGTCTGCGTTTTCACCACCAGCTACTGCCTCAATCGCCTTAAAAATGTATGGAAGTAAGGCGCGGTTTACCAAAAAACCCGGTGCCGATTTACAGCGAATTGGCATTTTACCAATCTGACCAGCAAACTGCATGCCGCGGCTAACAATTTCGGGATCCGAATATTTTGACCAGATTACTTCGACAAGCGGCAATACAGGAACAGGGTTAAAGAAATGTAATCCAATTAAGCGTTCTGGTGCGTTTAATGCGGTTGCTATATCCTCCAATGGAATAGCCGAAGTGTTTGTTGCCAAAATTGCAGTTGCTTTACTAACAACCTCCAGATTTTTAAAAACTGTTTGTTTAACTTCTAGCCTTTCAGCAACTGCTTCAATAATTAGATCAGCATCAATGGCACCGTTACCGTCAAGATCGGCTCGAAGTCGAGCTAATGCTGAAGCAACCTTCTCATCACTTTTCAGACGCCGTTCAAACAACTTCTTGGCACGCGCGATTGAACTCAGAATAGCTGACTCGTTCATATCTGCTAATGTCACTTCAAGGCCAGCCATTGCCCCGATGGCCGCAATATCACCACCCATTACGCCCGCTCCAACAACATGCAACCGTTTGATGTTGCTAGCACCACGTGCCGATCTGCGAACCGCATCAGTGAGGTAAAAAACACGGCGTAAATTTTTTGAAGCACTGCTAACCATAAGATTAGGAAAAACGTCTATTTCACCTGCCGACATGGCACTTTTATCATGACCAAAATTTTCAACATGCTCTATTATTGCTGCTGGAGCAGGTGTATGATCGGAGCGTAAACGCTTAAGATACTTATCCTTTGCCGCCGCAATTGCTGTTGCATCTGCTGCGCTTTCAGTCTGGGTAAAGATCGGTTTTTCGCCACTGCATCCAATTATCCATTCGCGCATTGATTCTTCAAAGTCATCAGGCTTATCAACTAGTTCATCAGCAAGCCCTGTTTTGATTGCATCCATACTGCCGATTGGCCGCCCACTGACCATCATGTCCAGCACAGCTTTTGTACCAATCCGGCCATAGGCCCGTCCACTGCCTCCATAGCCCGGCATTATACCAAGATTAACCTCAGGAAAGCCGAGCTTTGTTTTTGAAGAGGATGTAATAAACAATCGGTCAAATGTTAAAGCAATTTCCAGTCCACCACCAACGGCAATCCCATCAACGCCAACACAACTTGGCACCGGAAGCGCCTCAATGCGGTTGAACAACCCGTGCACGTACAACATGTGATTGGCAACATCACCAGCCGTTTTTAATGTCTCAAATTCATGGATATCCGCACCATAAACAAAACCACCCTGCTTACCCGATAGCATAGCAACACCGTTAAGATCTTCTTTGCTCTCGAGTCGATCAAGTATACTCTCTAGCTCCACCATTACAGCATGGTTCAGTACATTTACAGATTTACCATCTGTCTTAAGGTGTAACCATGCAATGCCATCTTCATCAATATTAGTTAGCCAATGCAGGAGGCTTTTACCTGTTTTTAAGCTCCGCATGATATTATCCATTCTTCAAAATATGTTTTTAAATTTTTATAAAAAATTATAATTCAACCAATGGGACGTCAAGTTTGTTTGACAATTCCCTCAATAGGTTCAAACTCTATAACTTCACAGTTATTGGGTTTAATTCCAGTCAATGCGCGAATGAAGTTACCGTGAGATACAATTGCTGTGGATTGAATACTTTCACTCTTAAGAAAATCTATGAACTTGCTTGCTCTTTCTAGCAAAATCTCTTCAGGCTCGACTGAAATCCCACGGTGATCCTTTTCTCCGTCATACCACCAGCAATCATCTAAATGATCAAAGTCAAGATGGGGGTAATATTTAGCAAGTTTGTTAGGCGGACTTCCCACATCACAACTATTACAAAGTTGCTCTCGCACTTCAGAATTAATCTGGAATGGTAGACTATTTCCAAAAATCAATTGGGCCGTTTGTAATGTTCTAGTAAACGGTGAAACAATTACATTTGTTATATTTAGTTGTTTGACTTCGTCTCGAGCATTTATAGCCTGAGATTCTCCAATTGCAGTGATAGGTGCATCGAATATCATTGGATCAGGTTTGTTAGGATCGTGAACAGCATTGAAGGCTGATTGTGCATGTCGAATGAGATAAATTGTCACTTTGGAAATTTCCAGTTTCTGATAAAAGTTGTATGTCTTTCAAAGCAATTGGTAAATCGTTATCATTCACTAAGGAGATCATAATTATGAATATTATGGCAGGACAATCAAGATTACAACTGATGGCATTGTCAAACATACAAGACTAAGTATGAAAAATGTTAGTCATTTTTCATAACAAACAAAGCCATTGAACCCAATCTGAAAAATAATAACATCTATCATACTTATAATACTCTTTTAATAGTTTGGGTAAAACAAAATTTATGGGATGGTTTTTTATGCGTATTGTTATTCTAATATTACTAATAAATTTTGCTTCAATTGCTTATGCAAATAATTTTGTTCTTGGAAGCGCAGGTAACAGATTAGAAGGTAAAGTTATTTCAGAATTCAACAAACCTTGGGCGATGTCATTTATTACCAAAGACAACCTATTAATCACAACAAAAGCTGGAAAACTTTGGCTCGTGAATAGAAGTGGCGAAAAGTCTTTAGTGTCTGGAGTTCCAAAAGTTTTTGAAGGTGGCCAAGGAGGATTAGGTGATGTCGTACTTCATCCAAATTATAAAAAAAATAAACTGGTTTATGTTTCTTACATCAATTCAGACAATGCAGGAAAAACAAGATATGCGACCGTAATAAGAGGAACGCTAAATAGGTTAGATAAACCGCAACTAGAAAATATTGAAACTATTTGGAAGCAAGCGCCAGCTCGATCAGGGAAAGGCCACTTTTCCCACAGAATTGTGTTTGGACTCGATGGAACAGAACATGCCAGAAAGATTTTTATTACATCTGGCGACAGGCAAGAGCAAACCCCTGCACAACAATGGGACATGGCATTAGGTAAAGTTATCCGTCTTAACGAGGATGGCACCATTCCTACGGACAATCCATTTCAGAACAAAGGTGACCTCGCAAAGACTTTTTGGACAATAGGACACAGGAATTCTCTTGGATTAGCATTTACTAAAAATGGTCAGCTGTGGGCACACGAAATGGGTCCGAGGCATGGAGATGAATTTAATTTAATAGTTGGCGGTGAAAATTATGGTTGGCCAATAGTATCAGAGGGCAATCATTATAGTGGGTTAAAAATCCCAACTCATGATACAAGACCAGAGTTCATGGCGCCAAAACTTCACTGGGTGCCTACGGTAGCTCCATCAGGACTAATCTTTTATGAAGGAGATGAGTTTTCTGAATGGAATGGAGATGCATTTTTAGGAGGATTAAAAAGTAAAGCACTAGTAAGAATAGACTTCAATAATGGTGAACCATTTGAGGCTGAACGCTTTAGTTGGTCTAAAAGGGTAAGAGAAGTCGAAATAGATGATGATGGCGCTATTTGGGTGTTAGAGGATGGTTCATCCGGTAGGTTAATAAAATTCACAAAACCAACTGAATGACTTGAAAAGTCTACTGTAATTGACTGTGATGTTTGACCAAGTAGAATTCATATTAGAAATATAATATTTAGAGACATTGATACATGGCATAAAATACTATTTCAGGCACTTTCATATGTGGAAGATAGTACATTTAATTATTATTAAAGATATATGTTCCTATTTTAATTTGAACTTAGAAAAAAACTAACTTGATCATAGATAATTTTTACTTTTTCAAAAAAACAATCTCTGCAATCTAGTATAAAAATACTGGAGAACAAAATGGTCGAACGCATAAGCACGCTTGTAGTGGGAGCAGGGCAAGCTGGAATTGCAGCTAGTGCAAATTTATCGCGCTATGCAATAGATCATTTAGTTCTAGAGCGTGATAGGATTGCAGAAAGCTGGCGGTCGCGTCGATGGGATTCACTTGTAGCTAACGGGCCAGCATGGCATGATTGTTTTCCAGGCATGAAATTCCCACAAACTGGGCCCGAAGGTTTTCCTCCAAAAGATGAGGTGGCCGATGCATTGAATAATTTTGCTTCAAAACACAAAGCTCCTATACGCACAGGTGTTGAAGTTCATACTGCTGATCGTATTGATGGGCGATCAGGGTTCTTAGTTAAAACCTCAAAAGGCACAATTGAAGCTCAGAACGTAATTTGTGCTACAGGAGCATTTCAACGACCAATCTTACCAAAAATCATCCCAGAATCACCTAATATAATGCAGTTACATTCTGCAAATTATCAAAACCCAGATCAAATTAATGAAGGTGCTGTACTGGTTATTGGCGCGGGGTCATCCGGTGGGCAAATCGCGGATGAACTTCAACGCGCTGGACGTAAAGTATTCTTATGTGTGGGGCCACATGATCGTCCACCACGATCTTATAGAGGCAGAGATTATTGTTGGTGGCTTGGTGTATTGGGATTATGGGATTTATCAGCAAAGACGCCTGGAACAGAGCATGTAACAATTTCAGTTAGTGGTGCTCAAGGTGGAAAAACAGTTGATTTTCGCAAATTCGCCCATGATGGGATGGTGTTACTTGGACGTGCTTCTGGTTATAAAAACGGCAAACTGATTATAAGTAACGATTTGAAAAAAAATATTACCGAAGGTGACGCAAATTATTTGGATTTACTAACCAAAGCTGACGCTTACATTGAAAAATTTGGTATAAATCTGCCAGAGGAACCAAAAGCGCATATTCTTTTAAAGGACCCTGAATGTCTCACAACACCAATTCTTGAATTAGATATGGAGAGAGAAGGCATCCGTAGCATCATATGGGCTACTGGCTATGAACAAGATTTTAGTTGGATAAATCTTCCTAGTGCCTTTGACACAAACGGAGCACCTTTTCATCAACGTGGAGTGTCGCCAGAACCTGGGTTGTATTTTTTAGGTCTTCCTTGGCAGTCAAGACGCGGATCTACATTCATTTGGGGCGTTTGGCATGATGCTGCACATATTGCTGACCAATTAGAAATTCAACGTAACTATCGTGATTACCGTCCAGTAAATTTGTGACAAAGGAGTAATGAAATGAATATTGAACATCCAGCAAAAGTTCCAATTGATGCTTTACGCGCAAATGTATCTGTATCATTTGAGGAGTCTCGAGCTATGCCACCTCAAGTCTATACCTCAAAAGAATTCAACAAAACAGAGCTTGAGCAGATCTTCAAGAAAGATTGGTTTTGCGTTGGCAGAGCAAGCGCTCTTGCAAAGCCTGGTGATTATGTAACTTGTGAGCTTGCTGAACAGCCTGTTATTGTCCTTCGCGATCAAAATAATACTCTTCGTGCAATGTCGAATGTATGCCGGCATCGTATGTCTACATTACTCACAGGGAGTGGATCTGCTAAAGTTATAGTTTGTCCATACCATGCCTGGACATATAATCTAGATGGAAGCTTACGCGGAGCACCCGCAATGAACGCAAATAAGGCTTTTTGCAAAAATCAATACAAATTACCAACTATTGCTTGCGAAGAATGGCTTGGCTGGGTTTTTATTAACCTCAATCCAGATGCAAAACCAGTTTCGCAAGAACTTTCTGAGGTACAAGAGTTAATCAAGGGTTACGATATGACTAACTATACTCAGACATTTTTTGAAGAACATTTATGGGATACCAACTGGAAAATCTTAGCCGAGAACTTTATGGAGAGCTATCATTTACCAGTTTGCCATGCAGGAACTATAGGCGGATTATCAAAGCTTGATGAAATGATTTGTCCACCAGGTCGTAAGGCATTTAATTATCATACAATCTTAAAGGACAAGTCTTTAAGTATTGCAATGGCACACCCCGACAATGACCGGCTTAAAGGTGAAGAACGGCGGACAACATATCTTCTTGCAATATATCCCAGTTTACTAATTACACTTACACCAGGGTACTTTTGGTATCTTAGTCTGCATCCAAAGGGACCCTCCAAGGTTCACATACGTTTTGGAGGTGGAATGTCTGATGATTACATCGATGATAAAGAAGCCCAAAAAAATTTGAGTGACTTAAAATCGTTACTAGATAGAGTAAATATCGAAGACAAAGGATGCACCGAAAAAGTTTATCGTGGACTTTCATCAGATGGTGCAACTCCAGGTCATTTATCTCATCTTGAACGCCCAAATTATGATTTTGCTCAATATTTAATGAGCCGGGTCGATTCCACATTTAAACCAAGTTTTATTGGGGAGGATTAGCTATGTCTTCATTTTCCAACATTCTTCGTGATATTGCATCGCTACCAGCTGATAGTCCGATGAGTTTACCGGGATCACTATACACTAGTGAAGAGTATTTTTTTGACGAAGTAGAAACTGTTTTACGTAACGGTTGGCATTGTCTTGGCCGTATAGATGAGATCCCTAATTCAGGGGACTTTTTTACAGCTCAGCTTTTAAATGAGCCTTTACTCGTTGTACGTCAAAGCGATGGCAAAATAATAGTGCTAGCTAATGTTTGCCGTCATCGGGGGATGCCATTGGCTGAGGGTACAGGCAATACAAAGCGTTTTATCTGTTCTTATCATGCTTGGACATATGATTTAGATGGAATACTTTTACGCGCACCTAGAATGAAAAATGCTGGCTTTGAATCTAAAAACTGTGGTCTCTACAAGCATAATAGTCACATTTGGAATGGCTTCATTTATGTAAATCTTACCTCAGGGAACTCACCTTTTAATCACCCTGCCCTTGATGATTTATTAACAAATTATGAAAGCGAAAAATTTAAACTTGCACATGTCGCAGAGGAGGTATGGAATACAAACTGGAAATGCCTCGTTGAGAACTTTATGGAAGGATATCACCTATCAGTTGTGCATCCTGAAACACTTCATTGCTATACGCCAACGGGTCTAGCTCGCAAACTTGTTACTGGGCCTGGATTTACTTCCTATGCAGCAAATTATCCAAAAAATATTCCAAAGCGCGGACTTGGAGCTCCTAATCTCACAGAAGATGAGCGATTACGTTCAACATTGTTCTCGGTTTTCCCAACACAGGTTGCAAGCCAGGCAGCTAGTCTTCTAGTTTCATTAAGCATATTTCCTCTAAATGCAGGGCAAATCAAAATTAAATGGACACTTTCAACCTATGGTAATGACCTTGACGAAAAAACTATTACTAATAGAATTGCTCTTTGGGAGAAAGTAAATCAAGAGGATCGTGAAAAGCTTGAACGGATGCAAAATGCACTCAGCTCCTATCATGCAGGTTCTGGGCCTTTAGCAGAGGAAGATTACGAAGGAACAATTCGTGATTTTCAGCTTTGGCTTGCCTCACATTATCAAACATAGGAATAGAAGATGACACATAAGCGTATTCGTAAATTCAACACAGCTAAGACTTACCCAGAACAAAATTTGGATAATGACCTATGTCAGGCAGTCGTGACCAACGCTTCAGACAAGATTGTCTGGCTAAGAGGTCAATGCCCTCAAAATTTAGATGATGCTATTAATATAAAAAGTCATGACCCTATAGATCAAACTCATAAAGTTATGCAAAACATTAAACAACTTATTGAGGAATCTGGGGGTGAAATGGGGCATCTCGTTAAAATTGTTGTTTATATTACAGATGTACGTCATCGCGAGGCTGTCTACCGCACAATTGGAGAATACACTAAAGGCGTTTATCCAGTTTCAACTGGCCTTGTTGTGCAAGCCCTTGCACGACCTGAATGGCTTGTTGAAATTGACGGTACAGCGGTCATACCAGCATGACATTTTCACTTGTTGCTCGATGTGCTAAAACTGGTATGTTTGGCATTGCTATTTCATCTTCTTCACCTGCGGTTGCAGCTCGATGTTCTTATGCACGTGCCAAAGTGGGCGCCGTCGCTTCGCAAAATGTTACAGACCCAACACTTGGACCTCTTACACTTGATTTAATGCAGAAGGGGTTGTCAGCTGAACAAGCAATACAACAGATACAATCAATTGGAAAATTCATTGAATATAGACAAGTTCTAGCAATCGACGAAACAGGTTCAACATCAATTCACTCTGGACCAAACTCACTTGGCATTTGGACACAAGCTGAAGGAAAAGACGTAGCTGCAGGTGGAAACCTCTTGTCTAACGAAAGTATACCACAATCAATTGTTGATGCCTTCATATCATCGGATGGACACATCGGAGATAGATTAATTGCAGCAATGCGATCAGGATTAACTGCAGGAGGAGAAGCAGGGCCAGTTCATTCTGCTGGCATAAAGATTGTAGATAAGATGACTTGGCCTATTGCTGATTTACGATGTGATTGGACTACAAATTGCCCCATCGAAGAAGTAGCAAAAGCATGGGACGTTTACAAACCTCAACTTGATGCCTATGTCCAACGAGCAATCGATCCTCGTGAAGCTCCATCTTATGGTGTTCCTGGTGACGATTGACAGGCATTTCCTTCTACGTCAACATATCTAAATGCAATTGAGATTTACTTTACGTCAGCTGGAATATTTTACTGTGACCGCTCATACAGGTAGCATCGCGGCAACAAGTCGTATTTTAAACGTATCCTCACCCTCTATTTCAACAGCACTTTCTCAGCTTGAAAAAGATCTAGGCGCTGTTCTTTTTGTTCGTAGGCGCCCACAAGGATTATCTTTGACTGAGGCTGGTCGCACCCTTTCAGCTCAAGCTGAAATTGTTCTAAATAATGCGACTGAGCTTACACGTATGGCAGGCATGGTTTCTCATTCTATTCAAGGCCATTTACACCTTGGATGTTTAGTTTCTTTTGCACAAATTGTTGTTCCAAAATTACGACGCAGCTTTGAGGCAGCTCATCCTGCAGTAAAATTGAGTCAAAGCGAGTTAACACAATCAGAAATTTTCACAGCTTTACGGCAAGGCGATATCGATCTAGCTATTAGTTATGCAATAGATTTACCTAACGATCTAGAGTTTCAAGCAATAAAATCTTTACCACCATTTGTTATGCTTGCGCCTGATCACCCGCTTGCACAGAATAAGATATTAAAGGTTGAACAGCTTAATGATCATGCAATGGTTCTTCTTGATTTACCCCTTAGCTCTGATTATTTTCTATCATTTTTTAATCGTACTGGGCCAAGGCCAATAATAGCAGAACGTACAAAAGATCTTGCGGTAGCAAGAAGTCTTGTAGCAAACGGATTTGGTTTTTCCGTAATTAATTACAGGCCAATAGGTACGCATGCCCCTGATGGGAAACCATTAATATTTGTTCCACTAGAAAGTGAAGTTCCACCTTTACCAGTAGGTTTACTCTCGCTCAAAGGGTTAGCATCTCGTAGCATTTATTCAGCATTTTTAGATCTCTGTCGTGAGGAAATGAAATGACGAAAACACTGGAAATTCTCGATACTTTGATTTCGTTTGAAACCACCAGTAACAAAAGTAATCTAAGGCTAATAAAATTTGTTGAAGAATTTCTCAGTCAATTTGGGTTTCGTGTGAACAGATTAAATTCTCCCTGCGGAACAAAGGCTGGAATTTACGCCGAAATTGGACCTGAAGTTGACGGTGGTATACTTCTTTCTGCACACTCAGATGTTGTACCTGCTGAAGAACAAAATTGGTTATATCCACCTTTCAAGTTAACTCCTGTCGATGATCGATATTATGGTCGTGGTACTACAGATATGAAGGGGTTTTTAGCTTCGATGCTTGCTTTGGCTTCACGTATTGATCATAAAAAACTTCCAAATCCACTTGGGTTGCTTATATCCTATGATGAAGAAATTGGATGTGTAGGCTTACAACAACTTAAATCACAATTGGCACCATTATTGCGCAAACCAAGGCTTTGTGTTGTTGGTGAACCAACTGAAATGCAAGTCGCTTCAGGCCACAAAGGAAAAACTGCTTACCAAGCAACTTTTACCGGCCAAATTGGACATTCAGCATTAGCACCAAAATTTGACAACGCATTACACATTGCAGCCGATTTCATGTCAGGTTTAAGAAATATGCAAAAACAACTTGCTAAGTCAGGACCATTTGATTTTGATTATGATATTCCATTTACCACAATACATGTTGGAAAGCTTTCCGGGGGAAAAGCATTAAATATAGTACCAAATTATGCTGAAATGCTATTCGAAATTAGGTATCTAAATGCACAAAATACTGATGATTTGATAATTCATATTGATACTATTGCCCGTCATTTTGATAAAGATAATGGGTTGCAAAATGTTAAAATTGAAATCATCAATAATTATCCTGGCTTTGAAGTGAAGTCCAACCATGAAAACATCAGAAAACTAATTTCCCTAACAAAAACAGATAGAATTAAAGTTGATTTTGGAACCGAGGCCGGCATCCTTTCGCAGATGGGTGTACCAACTTTAGTATGTGGACCTGGCTCAATGTCAGAGCAAGGACATAAAGCAGATGAATTTATTACAAAACAACAATTATTTGCTTGCGATGAATTTTTGAGTAAATTGCTAACTTAAAGCCACTAAATAGTTTCTCAAATTGAATAAACGTTAATATTAAATAAGACTAAATTTTAAGTATGAAATCCTTGAAAGCAGATAACATTGCAGTCAGAAGCATACGCAATAATTGGCTTCTAATGAATTATTTTTTACGATCATTGCATTTGGTAAATCATTATTCTTTGTTTTAAATGCTGCTTGATCTGCATTAAACCCATTCACAGCCCAACGCTCCAATAACCGTTTTTCAATTATCTCTTGAGAAACATCAAGCATAATTGAAAAATCCCAATGGCTACTAATTTTTTTCCATGGTCCCTTATTTAAAATTAGGTAATTCCCCTCTACTAAGATTGTGTGATCCTTAGATTTAACCATTCCTCCATTTTGAATAACGCAGTCAAGGCTTCGATCAAAAGTAGGAAACATGACATTACCACCACCCAAAATCTTTTCTAGGACCAATTCTAGCCCCCCAACATCAAAGGTATCTGGTGAACCTTTACGATCAGACAAACCAGCCTCTTCGAGCTCCTCATTGGATAAGTGAAATCCATCCATTGGAACAACGCAAGATCCAGAAATTTGCTTTTGTAGTTCATTTGCTAAAGTAGACTTTCCACTTGCAGGAGGCCCTACAATTGCAACAAAACGCCGTCCTTGCCTCAATGGAAGATCAAGAATAGAAGTTATTATATTTTTTTGCAATATCATAAGATTTTCCATCAATAAAAAGTGTAAGTTTACATGTCATTAAAGATACATATCCGCTTCAATAAGGATACTTCACTTCAAAAATAAATTATGTTTTAATGATAATTAATACATAAAAGTGAGTTCATATAAAGTATATGTTTTACGTTTAATTTTAGCAACACAGACTTCTTATGTACCCGAAGAGATGTATTCTCGTTTTAAATTGGAATTGGAAAAATAAATGCTGGACTGGCTAGCAAAAGATCACGCAAACGTAGATTTATCACTTTTGATTACCTCAGCACACATCGTTGTTATGCGCGCACCCTGTGAAACTCCTGTTAAAACATCCTTTGGTACCATGGTTGATCGTCCAGCAGTTTATCTGCAACTCGAAACGTCTGATGGTGTTAAGGGTTTGGGAGAAATATGGTGTAATTTTCCCTCCTGTGGGGCAGAACATCGCGCAAGATTGTTGCAAGAATCAATTCTACCAGCGCTTATGTGTCAAACTTTCAAAAACCCAACAACGTGTTTTAATATGTTGAGTACAAAATTCGAACGCTTAGCAATTCAATCCGGTGAATTTGGCCCAATTGCGCAGTGCATAGCAGGCATTGATTGCGCAATATGGGATATCATTGCCAAACGCGCGAATACATCTCTCTATCAGATTATCAACGGGAAACACTCTGTTGTCAAAACTTATGCTAGTGGCATTAATCCCACTGGATCGTTAGAAACGGTAGGGCGTTGTAGAGATCTAGGCTATACGGCATTCAAACTAAAGATTGGTTTTGGAGATGATACAGACTTACGAAATCTGGCGGCAATAGCCAAAAGCTTATCAGATAACGAACAAATGATGACAGATGCCAATCAAGGCTGGTCTGTTGAGAAAACAATTGAAATATTACCAAAATTAGCTGCATTTCCACTTCAATGGTTAGAAGAACCAATTATAGCTACCTCACCGGCCAGCGCTTGGGAAAAAATTAAGTCGGCTTCTTCTATCCCGCTTGCAGCGGGTGAAAACATCATGGGGAATGAAAATTTTAACAATGCAATCTCGCATGGCCAACTTGATATAATTCAACCTGACATCTGTAAATGGGGAGGAATTAGTGGTAACCTACCAATAATAAAGAATATTCTCAGATCAGGAGCTAGATATTGCCCCCATTATTTAGGTGGCGGAATCGGACTTGCCACATCGGCTCACCTTCTTGCAGCTGTAGGTGGTGATGGTTTGTTAGAAATTGATAGTAACATAAATCCTCTTCGTGAAGATTTATTTGCACCAAAATTAACAAACGGGAAAATAGATATCGGTAACTCAGTTGGTATCGGCATTAGCGATCAACACTTTCTAGATTTTCTCTCAGTACATTCAAAAAAAATAACAATGAATATAGAGTTATAAAAATGAGCTTAAAATACGATTATATAATTGTAGGTTCAGGTTCAGCAGGATCACTCTTAGCCAATCGCCTATCAAAAGACCCTTCTTGCAATGTTTTACTCCTAGAAGCAGGTAAAGTTGATCGGAATCCATGGTTAAAACTACCTGTTGGATATTTTCGCACCATCTATGATCCTCGCTTTTCACGTGTCTTCAAAACCGAACCCTCAGATGGAGATGGAAATAGAGGCATTTTATGGCCAAGAGGCCGTATCGTTGGAGGGTCAAGTTCAATAAATGGGTTGATCTATATGCGTGGGCAACACGATGATTTTAATGATTGGCAAGATTTGGGTGCAGAAGGTTGGTCGTGGAATGATATCTTACCTTTTTTCAAAAACATCGAAAACTATCAAGGTGGTGACGATCAATATCATGGTCGTAATGGCGAAATGCCAATTTCAGATTTACGTAACCACAATCCAGCCTGCCATGCATGGTTGAACGCTGCCCAGGAATATGGGCTACCCTTTAATTCAGATTTTAATGGCCAAACAACATATGGTGTAGGGTATTATCAGCTCAGTATTGGACGAAGATTTCGTGCAAGCTCTGCATCTGTATTTCTAAAACCTGCACTCAAGCGTAAAAATCTGACCTTAAAAACAAATGCCAATGTTACACGTGTTCTATTTGATGAAACAAAAGCAATTGGTATCGAATGGTTGCAAAATGGACAAAAGCACAAAAGCTTTTCAAGCGCAGAGGTTATCCTGTGTGCGGGCGCAATCCAGTCCCCACAGATTTTGCAATTATCAGGAATTGGTTCTGCCAAACTTCTACAACAATACGGCATCAAGGTTATTGTTGACAGCCCCGAAGTTGGGGAAAACTTACAAGACCATTATCAGATGCGTCAAATCGTTCATATGACAAACAAGTGGTCTTTAAATAATGATGTGCGAAATCCAATCAAACTTACTAAGATGGGAATTGATTGGGCGCTCAATGGCACAGGCCCTTTAACTGTTGGTGCAGGTCAAGTTGGTGGCGGGGCATCAACATCACATGCCGATCCTAGGCGCCCAGACATTCAATTTAATGTCATGCCCTTATCCGTTGATAAACCAGGCACACCATTGCATAAGTTTTCTGGATTTACGGCGTCATTTTGGCAATGTCATCCAGAAAGCCGTGGAACTGTAAACATTGGTTCTACAGATCCAATGGCAGACCCAATCATCAAGCCGAATTATCTTTCAACTGAACGTGATAGAAAAACAATGATTGAAGGTGTAAAAATATTACGCGATATTATTAAACAGCCTTCATTCATAAACCTTTGGGATAATGAAATGGTACCAGGCCTTGATTATAAATCAGATAAAGAAATATTAAGTGCCATACAGAATATGGGTAGTACAGTATTTCATCCTGTAGGCACCTGTCGTATGGGAAATGATGCAAATGCGGTGTTGGATTCCCAATTAAAGGTTAATGGTGTTCAAAATCTACGTGTCATAGATGCATCTGTTATGCCCAAAATTACTTCAGCAAACACCAATGCGCCAACATATTTAATCGGTGAAAAAGGTGCAGATATGATATTGAATGAAAATCGCAGAAACGCCCGACACTTTGAAGAATTTATTACATGAAAAAACCCCAAAATATAATATTAATTATGGCTGATCATCTGGCAGAATATGAATTAAGCCCTTTATGGAAATGCCGTTGGTAAAACTCCAAATCTTGATCAACTTAACACGATATCTTCGATTACTTAACCTAATAACAACAGAGAAGCACATGTCCTTAGAAATCAAAAACCCTGCAAATCCAAAAGAAACTGTCGCCTACCATAGTGAAAATACTGCCGAGGAAATTGATACAATCATTACAAATGCAAAATCAGCACAAAAAAAATGGGCCACTGTTCCTCAGCCAGAACGTGGACGCATAATAAAATTATTTCTTGATGCCCTTGAAACCAAATCTGAAGAAATTGCTTTATCAATGACAAAAGAAATGGGGAAAACTCTAGGCGAGAGTAAAGGGGAAATCACTAAAGCAGTGGGTGAAGGCCGCGCCACCGCAGATCGTGCTGGCACACCAATTGGCGAAGTTTTGCCTTCACAAATCGCAGGAACCGTTAGCTATACCTTTCGTCGTCCAAGGGGTGTCGTACTTGGAATAAATCCATGGAATTTCCCCTTCAGTACGCCCTTGCGCAAAGCTATACCAGCTCTTTTATATGGCAATGCGATCATTCAAAAACCTGCAACTATTTCACCAGGCCCACTCTTAATGATGCGTGATATTGCATCCAATTTTTTTCCAAAAGGTCTATTTGATGTTGTAGTGGGAGGGGGCGCTATTGGTCAATCTCTCTGCGAACACCAAGACATTAATGCTGTAAGCTTCACTGGTTCTGTAGACATAGGGCGCAAAGTAGCTATTGCGGCTGTTTCTCACTTTGCTGAGGTGAGTCTTGAATTGGGAGGAAAAAATCCAGTAATCGTGAACGATAGTCTAAACCTTGATGCAGCATTAGATCAAATAACTGCCGCTGGTTTTGCTGTTTGTGGTCAAAGGTGCACGGCGATCAGTCGAGTAATTGTACATACAGATTTAGAAGCTCAAGTTATCGAAGGCCTTGCAAAGCGCACAAATGCAATCACACCATCAGACGGCACTAAGAACGGTGCACAAATGGGACCACTTTCCAGTGATACTCAACTCAACGATGTTAACGGCTTTGTTGAACGCGCAATTAGTGAAGGCGCAAAAATTGCAGCAGGTGGAACAAAAATAAATTCTGATACAGGCGGCTACTTTTATAGCCCAACCATCCTGAGTGGTGTTACACGTAATATGGAAATCGCGCGTGATGAAGTATTTGGGCCTGTAATGGTTGTTATGACCTATTCAGATATTGGTGAGGCCCTCTCTATTGCAAATGATGTAAGCTTTGGGTTGTCCTCTTGCCTTTATTCAGATCAACTACATGTTGTTGAAAAATTCATTGCTGAGAGTGAGAGCGGAATGCTACATATCAATGGCGGTAGCTTCCCTCAAAACCATCTTCCATTCGTAGGCGTAAAAGACAGCGCACTTGGTGTTGGCGGTTCAAATGGAGCCTCTACAATCCAATTCTACACAACAGAACACACTGTTTATAAAAGCAGCCTAACTTAAATTATGCAGGTTTCTTTAGAATAGGCTTTAAAAATGCAGAGCCTTTTGAGGCTGAACGCTTTAGTTGGTCAAAAAGAGTTATAGAAGTAGAAATAGACAATGCAGGTGCCATTTGGGTTTTAGAGGATGGCTCCAATGGCAGGCTAATAAAATTCACAAATCCAAATAGATAAATTATGCAGATACCAAACTTAATACTGAATTAAAGTGTCTAAAATAAATTGTTATTTTGCGAAAGCATTTCGTTAAGATGATTTATAACAGTACTACTTTAAACACAAATTACTTTTAAGGTTTAGTACCATTCATCTGACATTGTCTCCTTGCGACATGCAATAAAGTCTTTAAGTGCTTCATCAATGTTTTCATCCATATGCGGCATTTCATAATTTGCCAACATAGCTTTCCAGATCCCATTCGCACGTTGTGCAGCGGTTAGAGAGCCATTTTCGGACCATGTTTCATATGGCCCGGTATCAGGTAGACTTGATTGGTAATTTGCCGTAGCAAAATTACGTAATGTATGTGCTGTTGATAAAAAGTTTTCGCCAGGCCCACTTTCATAATAGGATTCCTTCGTTAAAGTTTCTTCGTTCACTTGGATTCCTTTCATCATTTGCATCAACATTCCACAATTGTCCAAATCCAATACAAATTTTTCATATGACATTGTCAGGCCGCCTTCCAACCATCCAGCAGAATGCCACACTTGGTTAGCACCAGAAATCATCGTCGCCCACATAGAACTCGTACTGTCTTGCATCGCTTGCCCGTCAGCAGCATTGGAAGAGGTTACTTGTCCACCACCTGAGCGAACAGGAATACCTAGGCGCTTAACCAATTGTGATAATGCCATTGTTGCCATATTCGCTTCTGGTGTGCCAAATGTCAGTGCACCAGATTTTAGGTTCATTGTGGAATGGAAGCTGCCTAATATTGTTGGGCATCCTTTGCGTACTAATTGAGTCAAAGCAATACCCGCCATACCTTCTGCTAGAGTTTGTGCAATAACAGCAGGCTGGGATACTGGGCCCATTGCGCCACCAAAAATTGCAGGTGATACGGCAACACACTGATTTTCAGCCGCATAAATTCTTAAAGCTGCTGACATCGTTTCATCATAAATTAAGGGTGAATTTACATTAATATTAGCTTGTATTACTGCGTTTTGCTGCATGAAACTATGTCCAAAAACAAGTTTTGCCATATCAATGCTGTCTTGAGCGCGCGACGGAGATGTCACGCCGCCCATAAATGGTTTAGTTGAAAGACGAAGATGCGCGTAGATCATGTCCAAATGACGTTTATTAACTGGAATATCAACTGGCTCACAAACGGTACCACCTGAATGGTGTAACCATGGAGTGCTATAAGTCATTTTAACGAAGTTATGAAAATCCTTAAGGGACGCATAACGACGCCCATTGTTTAAATCTGTTACAAAAGGTGACCCATAACCTGGCATTAAAACAATGTTTTTTCCACCTAAAGTTACCGTGTGTTTTGGGTCGCGTCCATGAAGCTTATAGGAAGATGGTGCTGTCGAGCAGAGTTTACGTGCATGACCTGTGTCAAAACGAACACGCTCTCCCTGAACATCTGCCCCAGCCGAACGGAATAAATCTAATGCAATTTTATCACCACGAAACTCTATGCCAACTTCTTTTAAAATCCAATCAGCTTGAACTTCTAAAGCGATCAAAGCATCCTCATTTAAAAGCTCATAAGCTGGAATCTTACGTGCTTCTAGTGGGCCATGAGTAGATATAGATTGAATTACCGTTGCACTATTTAATCGAGTGCTTCGACCGCCACGGCGTGAAGGCCGAACTGGCGACAATTTATCATTATTTTGCTCTTCTTTTATATCCAAAATATTTATTCCAACTATTCAGGAGATACACAAATTTAATCCACATACACATATTTTACTAATGAATCTGATTTGTATAAATCAGATTCATTAGTAAAATTGTATTTGCAATTGTTCTGCCTGTCTTGTCAGAAGCGTCAAACGAATGTCGTTTTAAATATTCACACATATGAGTTTAGATCAAATATTTTTGATTGATTTCCTTAACTTACAGCCATGTAAAAAATAAATTTCATTTATAGGAATACAATTACTTTAATACTACCAGGCTCAAATTTACCCAGCTTCTAGCGGAACACCCTCAACAGTAATTCGATGCATAAGACGTTCATATCCTGAATAATCAGCTGTAGCAAAATGTTGTACTAATCTATTATCCCAAATAGTAACCATACCTGGCTCCCAAACTACTCGTGTAGTAAATATTGGTTGTGTAATAAATACATACAAATATGATAACAATGCAGAACTTTCCTCTATACTCCAATTTTCGAAGTGAGTAGTAAAATCACCATTTACATAAATACACAGTTCGCGAGTAACCGGATGCTTTATAATTACTGGATGTAATACGGGATCACGAAATGCATCTGGATTATTTTCTAAACCAACATTGCTTTCATTAAAACTGCTGTCTGAATGCCATGCGCGCAAACTGGTTAACATTTTTTTTAAACCTGGTGATAGTGCTTTATAAGCTGCAGCCATCGAAGCAAAATGCGTATCTCCACCATGTGGGGGGAGTTGCCGAGCACTTAAGATAGAACACATAGCAGGAGCCGCGTCATAAGAATGATCCGTATGCCAAGTACCTCCAATAACTTCACTTTGTTGAGCAGATGTTCGAACTTCAGCAATCATCGGATGACTATCGACGGGCGTAAAAAAACGATTCACGTCAATAGGTCCAAAAAATTTAGCTAATTTAAGGTGATCTTCTGGACTTAAATTTTGATCTGGCATAACTATGACACCATACTCAAATAAAGCAGATCGCATTTCTTCCAAATCTGAATTCGAAGCATTTGAAAGGGAAACACCTTCAAGACGTGCACCGCAATGGCCCGACATTTTTTTAATCTTCCAACTACTCATAATCTGTCCATCGTTCAGTATAAATATATTCTGAAATAAATAGTTCAATTTATTATTATAAATTTAACTAACAATAATTTATTTATAGTGTCTAGACGCGAAAAATTTGTGACTTCATTCAATTATGTGTGAGGTGCTGTTTGGCTAATTAAAATTTATACCAATTTTCATATATAGGGTCGATTACAACAACAAATCTAGTTTCACCAGAACCTTCAATTGGTGGGAAACGATGTAATAAACCTTGGTTATTTTGCCGTTCCCAATCTGACCCTCTAAATATCATTGGACTTCCAATTGGAACAGTAAATATCATGTTCAAGTATCAATTTTTGATTTTAAAACCCACCCTCATCAAATGAGCTTACTGATAAGATTATTGCATTAAGGGAATTAAATTCTTCATAGGTTTGGCCACTCCTCAATATCATTTAATTCCGGCCGAAAATAGGCAATCATGCGGCCTTCTCTGGGGGCATTGGCACCCACTTGCCATGGGGCAATCCCGTGCAAAGCAAGCCTATGCACCGCATATGCTTGGCCCGGTTCAGCATGAACAGCCACGCGCCGGCAATTTTCAAAAACCTCTCGGCGCGCCGCATGATACACATCGCTCAGATCAATATCGCACCATTGCGCTGCAGGATAAGGGCTGAGTGCAGCCTGAAACGCTTTATGCATAATCAGATGCGAACCCTCCCAGACAACCATCGGGCTAGCTTTGATATCACAAGTGTTCAATGGCAATCCAAGCACATAGGCATGAGGTTCTCGCAACATGCGTCTGCGCTCTGCACCGACTGGCAAAAGCCCGTCCACATGCGCCGCGTCACGCGTCAGACGATAGTTAAACCCAACCTTTGTTTCGCCCTGCCGAGGCTTTGGATATCCTGGATAAAGGATTGAGACCTGCGCAGGGTGCAAGGGCTTTGTGATAACGCTTTGAATTAGCTCTGAGACAGGCCCAGTCAGCTCAAAACCGTCAAAGCTCCCCTCTTCATCTGAAGGCAAGACGTCTACGCCAACAAACCAAGTGCCTTCGCATTGCAACCATTTTTCTTTCAAGGCAGGATCTTGCGCGGCGCCATTGACAAATTTTCGCGCCGCATTTGCCCATTTTTTTATTTCATCATTGGCTTTGAACCGACGCCAACTTGTTGTTCCAAACATGACTATCCCAATGCTTTGTTGTGTACATCTTGAAGCATCAGAGAATATAAATAAGACTTCACCCCGCGTGCCCTTGCTTTAGAATTAGACCTAATCCCTTGCCCGCCAAGAACAAGTCCCTCATTTATTTCTTTATCTTATAGCCATATAAAAAGTAAATTTCATTAAATATAATATACATCTACTTATTTTCATATCAAAAAAACTAAGGCACTTTAATTTACGACTTTTAATAGTATTTCAGCAGCTAACCTACCAAGTTTATTAGAAGCATATGGACTAGCGCCTGTTATGAGGTTTCTATCAATGTGACAGGTATCATCAGCTTTCTTATTAATAATATGCATACCAAGTTCTTTCAACTTCTCACCCAATTTAAAAGGCATATGCCCAGGCAAATAGCCGATCATTGGAGTTTGTTTGTCAACCGAGTCAGGAAACAAAGCAATTTCATAACCATTGAAAATAAATTCACTATCAATTTTCGCAGACATCAATGTTCCTGGGCCATGACATAGTGTAATTATATGTATATCTTTTTTCTGTGCCCAACGTAAAACCTTTCCAAGATTTGGATCATTTGGCAAGCCCAACATCGCACCATGACCACCCGGAATAAATACACCTACATATGGACTTTCATCTATTAATGAATTGTTTGCAAAATCAATTAGGCTTTTAGGCTTAGCCAGCGCATCATCATATTTTGCAAACAACGTAGCGACTGATATATCATTATTA
>Ga0213863_10000341_pt1 | contig 36532 bp, 23 predicted proteins | sample PICome_8_FD_160128 | JGI IMG/M metagenome (GOLD analysis project Ga0213863, IMG submission 160128) | Coastal seawater microbial communities near Pivers Island, North Carolina, United States - PICO497 | ecosystem: Environmental > Aquatic > Marine > Coastal | place: USA: North Carolina... | reverse complement strand
CAAGCCGACTTAATGGCTTTTCTTTTTTAACCACTGGCTTAGCCGTCGTCTTCTTAGGTTTTTCGCTTTGTGATTTCGGTTTGGGTGGAGGATTATCGAGACGGATCTGGCCTCCTTGTCCTACCGAATGAGTAATTAACTCACCCGAGAATGGAATGCGGACAAAGCAGAATAGATTCTTAGTTAATCCAGCTCGAGCCTTGTCTTCCGTGCTAATCGGAAATCGAATTTGAGAAGAATTCGCGTCAAAATCGATTTGCTCCGTAGAGGAGAAGGGTGGAAGTCCTTTAAGTTCTGCTTTGGCAAGTCCTTTAAATGGCCTCATGATATCAAGATCACAAACCATCTCTCCTTGTTGTCCGCGCTGTACTGCGGACATATTAATTTTAAGAGACAGATAAGGTTCTTCCGTCTTAAGTTTGATGAAATTAGATGCTGCCAGAATTTGGCCGCCCCCAGAGGCGGCGGCTTCACCTTGCACTCCAATTTCCCATTCTCCAATGGGGGTACCGCCATTGGCAGTTAAAGAATAGAAGCCGAAGTTTTTACCCGATGGTATTTTGATGTTACCTTTTGCTCCGATTCCTGGGGGCTTTGCTAAAATTTTAACCACTATCTCCTTGGAGAAGTTCGCATCCCTGATAACTTCTACTTTAAGATTGAGAGAGCCCCCACGAACAATCGGCGTAGATGGAGGGTGGAGATTTACTTTAAATGGAACTGGCTCGACTACAGCAACGGGTAAAAAGGGATAGGTAGCTTCGTAGTAGGTACGATTATTCGGGGGGCCGTAGACTAAATCTACGCGATGCTTATATTTTCCTGAAACACTGGTGTTTTTGTCTTTATCGAAGTGAATAATTTCAAATTCCGCCAAGCTTTTTTCCAGGGGTGCGTTGGCCTCAGCAGAAAATAGTACAGGAATGGAGTTAAAACTCGAAGGAGCTTTGGGTACTGAAATTTTCACACCCTTGGGTAAATTCTTACCTAACAAATCAAGATCACCAGTAAAATTTTTTCGGGATAGGGTAAAAGAAGTGGCGGCACGATTGCCTCTCGGTACCGGAATCATTTGCCTACTTTGTGAATCTCGGTTGCTAAACATGGGAATGGAAGCAGAAATTTCGGGTCCAATTTTTTGGGTTTCAATCCGATAAGCATGAAGAGGGCTACCACGACTGAGGTGATCCGTAATTCTGAGAACATACTCTCCATCTTTGGGGAAAGTCTGGGTGATCAAGCTATCGGGGCCATTACCTCCGTCATCATTCCCTCGAATAGATTTTCCATCTCCATGGTAGAGGTTTAAAACAGGATCTAGTGGGGATGCAACCGATCGGGCATGTGCTTTGATGTAATAGCGGTCTCCTTTTTTAGCCTGGAAGCGAAAGCAATCGATATCACCCTCTTTTTCAATTACGCCGTTGAATCCCAAAGGAATCGAAAGGTGGGTTTTAGTGGCTTCTTTGATTCCATTGTTTGGTTCTACTTCTTGAATGGATGGGAAATTGGAAATTTTAATGTTATTGGGACTCGGAGAGAATAAGCCATTTTCTTCCGGGTGATAAGCAAGCGTATCGCTGCCGTCATCTGGAAGAGTTATGGTTTTTTTGAATGCCCCCTTGGGATCTCCCAGAAAAGTGAAATCAACTGATTTCCCTGCTTGCCCACCAGATGGAACCACGACGCGAGGTCGGGGGAAAGATCCAATATGGAGACGGTACCTGTAAGAATTACTTCCCCGGTAAGAAGATTCCCTCATTTCGATAAAGTACTTTCCAGTCTTGGGGGCAATAATACTGGTGGTTGAATCTTGTAGCAGAAGTTCAGAGTCATCGGAGGATGCGATTTCGAAAAAATTCTCGTCAAGGATTGCCAGATAAGGATCGAATAAAGGACCAGAGAGCCGGATAGCTTCCACCTCCGCACTAATTCTTTGTCCCTCCGTGGCGTTGAATTCATAGTAGTCAACATCTTCATTAAGGGCGACTCCATTGATGGTGGAATTCAATTGAATTCCTTGAGCTTCTTCAAAGGATGAATTGGGTTCTTTCTCTGGGTCATTTGGGTATGGCCCAACCCAGAAAGTGACAAGTTTACTGATTCCATGAAGCGTCCTAACTCTCATTTCATGTTGGCCAAATTTTGCATCCGGTGAAATCGAAAAAGTTGTGCTGATTTTTTTTCCGCTCTCCATTTTTAGATCACCAGCGACAATGTCATCATCATAGAAAAATATTTCTTGAGCATCCTGCAGTCGATTTCCGTTGATGACCACTTTTTGCTGGGTTCCTTTTTGACCGCCCCGGGGAAGCAAGGACGATATAAGCGGTTCGGTAGCAGAAAGAAAACAGGAACCAATCAGAAATAGAAATAGGAAGTACCTCATGAACTCCTAATGGGTAAAACAAGAAGACCGAACCTATTCACATAGAGCCTTTCGAGTAAGTAAAAATTAAATTTAGGCACAAAGTTCTTCAATGACCTTGCCACCATCCACAATTTCCATAGGTCTGTCGCCAGGAGCCATAAGCTCTTTATCAGCGACAATTCCGATGCGGTCGTAGACAGTAGTTGCAAGATCTTCTACAGAAAGTGGATTGTCTTCCGGGGCAGTTGCGAAGGCGTCAGATGAACCATATACCTGACCTCGAGTAATCCCTCCGCCCGCTAAAGCAACGCTAAATACTCGGGGGTAGTGATCCCGTCCATTGTCCTTGTTGATTTTTGGGGTTCGGCCAAATTCGGAGGACATCATAACCAGAGTACTATCTAACATCCCTCTTTCATCTAAGTCCGAAATAAGGGAGGCAAAAGCTTTGTCTAAATCAGGGCCGTATTTATTAAACCCAGATTCAATATTTTGGTGCATGTCCCATCCTCCGTAAGTGAGGGAAACAAACCTTACCCCGGACTCAACGAGACGGCGTGCGAGAAGCATTCTTTGGCCAGCGGAATTCTTGCCATAACGCTCTTTAACTTTCTCGGTCTCCTTAGACATATCAAAAGCTTCCCGGGCTTCTTTAGAATTAATTAAAGAATAGGCTTCATTATAAAATTTGTCCATGGCCCCGAGAGAATCAGATTTTTCAACCCTCCTAAAATGATCATCCACGGTATCGAGTAAAGAGCGACGCTTGGAAAAACGATCTTCGGTCATTCCTTTGGGTAAGGACAAATCTCTAACCTCAAACTTTTCGTTAGCGGGATCTGAACCAAGACCAAAGGGACCATAAGAAGAACTTAGATAACCACTCCCTGCAAATTCATTGGGGACATTCGGGACACATACATAGGGAGGTAAATTCTTACGGCTACCCAATTCATGAGAAACTACAGAGCCAAAGCTAGGGAATTTGATCGCCGGGCTAGGTTTGTAGCCGGTAAACATATTATGAGTGCCACGTTCATGAGCCGCTTCCCCATGGGTCATCGATCGACAAATCGTGATCTTATCGGCAATTTTCGCAGACTCTTTGAAATTCTCACTGAAATGAACCCCGGGGATTTTGGTCTTTATACTTCCAAATGGACCCCGGTATTCAAGGGGAGCAAAAGGTTTAGGGTCCCAAGATTCTTGGTGAGCCATTCCGCCTGGTAAATAAATATGAATTACGCTTTTTGCTGGGCCCTCAAAAGATTTGTAAAACTTTTGGGCACCATGTGCTTTGATCCGCAAAAAATCTCCGAGGGTGAGACCCAGTCCACCAACTAAACCAACATGCATGAATTCACGCCTCGAGAAATGCAAAGGCAACTCAGAACAAATAGAATTTTTCATAGGCAATTATGTAAAAACATTAAATAATCACAATTAAATGTCACGACAAGTCGATTTTATCCCTTTTTTTTTGAAAAACATTTACATTACATTGCAATAAATAAAACACAAATGAAATAAAAAAATTGCAATGCAATTCATTTTCTTGTTTGCTTCGTGCAGTGGCTAAAGGAAAAACAGTAACCATTCGAGTCTCCGAAGAGACTTTTGATGAAGTGAAGCAAGTGTGCTCTGAGCTTGGGGAAACCTATAATTTTAACCAATTTGTAAATCAGAGTTTAGCCGCAATTCTCGATGTTATTCACCACCAAGGGTCGGATATTCCAGTTCCCAGGTTCGCAATGATGGCACGACTCATGCGCGAGTTTGAAGAAAAGAAATTTTCAGAATCCGTGAAGAAGAAATGAAGATGGATTCATCTAAAGCACCATTGGTTCCTTTTTGGAGAATTGGAAAGCGATTAGTCCTTCCAAGTTTCATTTTCTGTTTTTTCCTCTTCTTCTTGATGTCGAAAGATGAATTGGTGGAAAAATTCTTAGGAAATGTATCCAGTGTAGTGCAATTAGGATTAGCATACGGTTCGCAAATTGGGATGTGGTTGTCCGGTGCCTTTCTTGTTCAAAGATTGATAACGGTTTTCTTCTGGGATGGTTTGATTGCCGGAATTTCCAGTCGACCGGTACCCCGACTTCCCAAAGATGTAACCGCTATGATTCTTTTTGGAGTTGCGGTGATGGGGGTTCTTGCCACCGTGTTCGAACAATCAATAACTGGAATTTGGGCAACTTCCGGGGTTTTTGGCATCGTGGTAGGGATTGCCCTGCGAAATGTTATTCTCGATGTTTTTATCGGACTTTCGATGCATGTGGAGCAGCCCTTTCGAATCGGGGACTGGGTAATGGTTCATCAAAACAGAAGGGAAACGCATATTATCGGGCAGGTAATTGAAATTAATTGGCGTACTACTCGATTAAAAACGACCGAAAAAAATATGATTGTGGTTCCGAATAGTAGGATGGGGGAAGCAATATTGACCAACTACATGAAGCCAAAGCCTCATTTTCGTGTCGATTTGGAATTTGTATTAGATTACTCGGTGCCGCCAAACCGAGCGATAAGAATACTCACTGCTGCCATTCACTCCCTAGTCGATGATTGTAAGTTTCTTTCGGCACCGGAGCCTGAAATTCGACTTCACAAATCCCTTAATCATGGCCAGGGCTATGAAGTTCGGTATTTTATTTTACCGGTTAATATATCTCCGAATGAATCGAAGCATATTGCTGGAAAATCGATTCTGGAGCATTTGATTCAGGCCGGCTTGACTCCTTCCATTTCGAAAGAGAAAATTTTATTAGAAAAAGATCTCGATTATGCAAAAGCCGCGACTGAGGATCAACCAGAGCCATCTTTGGTGGTTGCTAATTTTGATCTTTTTTCTGTGATGACCGACGAAGAAATTTCGATGCTTAAGCAATCGGAAAAGAAAATGGAAATTTCGGCGGGTGAAGTCCTTTATGAAGAGGGAATCGAGGAAGATGTCTTGTACCTGGTAGCGGAAGGTTTGCTCCGTTCTTATTATTTATTGGATGGAAGTGAAGAAGAGAAGAAAATAGATCATCTTTCGGTCGGGATGCATTTGGGGGAAGACTGTGTGATGGGTCGTCAAATGAGATCCTCCTCAGTCCGGGCCGTATCGGATGCCGTGCTGATTCGTTATCCCGGTTCCATAGTTCGAAAAATTGCCAAAGGAAACGGTAGGTTATTAGCCTTATTAAATCAAAACCTTTCCTTGCGAAGTGATAAAATTAAACAAAGTAAGTGGCAATTAAAGCCAAAGAAAGACGCTAAGAAAAAAAGCAAAACGAGCGTAAAAGAAACGATTCAAACTTTCTTTTCCGATTTGTTTCCTGATTCCAATTCTCCAAAAACCGAACCATCATGAAATTCCTAAGAAATTCCTTCGTCCTTCTTTTAACTTATGGGTCGATTTTATCGCAACACTCGTTTTCCCAAGAGGGATCTTATCCTGAAGTTGATATGGTTTCGGATCGGATTCGGCTGAGTTATGTAAATCCAAGCCGATGTATTCAACTACTCAAATTATATGGTGTGCGGGTAGATACTGCATTGGGCCCAATTGACCGTTCCAAATTACCTATTGTCGTAGCTTTGCCGGAAACCAAATTTCACGAAACAATACCCGATCACGAAAAAGTTTTTCCACAAACCGAAACCGATCCAATTAATGAATTGTTACTTTTCTATGATTCCTCTGATCCTGTTTCAGCTGGGGAAATAAGGAAAATTGTAGACCAATACATTGATTTGCCGGCAAGAAAAATCATGATCGAGGCCATGGTATTGGAGATTTCATCCTCATCTCTTGAAGAGTTAGGGGTGGAATGGGAATTCAACTCAGGAAAAGAGGGAATTTCAGGGGGGAATTTTGTAAATAAAAAACTCAGTGGAGCTAATCTTGATAAAAAAAATAAATTAATTTTAGGTAAAATTAAGTATCCTTCTCCAGAGTCCGCACAGCTTGGCGTAACTTTGACCAATGTTTTCAATGAATTCAATATAAGACTAGAGGCTTTGGTTGAGGAAGGCTCCGCTCAAATTCTATCACGTCCCAGTGTGTTGACCTTGGATAATCGAATGGCTTACATCAATGTTTCAGAAAAAATTCCCATTGCGAACACCAAGTTTGTCAAAGATTATGTGAGTGCAGTTGATTTTCGCGATGTTTCTGCAGGTATTGAATTAGCGGTGCGTCCAAGAATAAGTCGGGGAGGTGACGAAGTATCGCTACAGATCAATGCATCCGTTTCCGCCCGGGTCCCAGGCAAGGATACTAATGTTCTCGGGAAGGATGATATCCTATTAGCTTCTGCTCCGACACTATCGATACGGGAAGTAAAAACCTATGCTCGAATTGCCAATGATACCCCTTTTATCGTAGGTGGTTTGATCGCCAAAGACTCCGAGCAAACCACCCAAAAAGTTCCCTTCATTGGAGACATTCCACTTTTGGGTAAACTTTTTCAGTCTAATAATGAGACGGGGCAAAAGAGAGAAGTGATTATTGTTATCACACCCTCGGTTTTACCAGAAGATTCTGCAGTTCATGCCAGTATGCCCAATGACGATGATCTCTTTGATCAATTCGGAAACCGGCTTTTTCGGGATGCTTACCGAATAAGAGCTGAGGATACCTTTGATCTCCGTTATCTTACCGAGAATCAAAGCCTCCAGAAACTGCAAAAAGTTGCGGACCGGATTGTCCAAGATCATGCAAAGTACGGAAGGATTTACCCTTACCAAAAATTTGCTGCTGGATCGATTCCAGGCGAGGATGCCTTGGTTCGTCGACAAATTTATGAAGTTCTTAAGAGACAGGATGCTTCAGCGATTCTGGACTCTGAAAAATTGATCTTTTTCAAACCTGATGACGAGGTAGGAGCAGGGTTCAAAGTCCAATTTTTAGCGGAGTATCTAAAAGAAAATGCCGCTTTTGTACTTACGGAGAAAGGAGATGGGCGTGCGGTTGGATTATGTTTTCGATTAACCCGCACCTCAACCGAAGCGGATGAATTGCTTATGGAACCGGTGCCTGAAGTAAAGATTGTGGATTGTTCGAATGAAGAGACATGGAGGAAACTACTTCTTCAATCCAACGCTCAAAAAAATGGAGAAACTCAAAAACAAGTGATTTTTCTTCGTCATCAAAAAGATTTGGAGCGATTAAAGACCGCGATTTTGATGAAGAAGATTATTTCTCTCAATGCATCAGATTATATCCTTAAACTTAAGAATTTCACCCGGGGTCGATTGTTAAGGATGCCGAGCATTCGGGAGGAAGATGTTGAATTAATCGATGCGGATGTTGCCACTTGCTTTTATCATTCGGAATTGTATTACTCGGCACTTAGGGAATCGTTGCAAAAGGATTTTGTCGCCTTTAGACAGGCATTATCAGGTACGGATTACGAAGCTTTTTTACGATAAAAAAAACCCTTTTTCGAATGGCAAATTGCAAATTACCTGAACCATAAATGTTCTTAAAGATTTTCCGTTTTAATGTTTCTTGAAAAATCCTTTCTGGATTCTTGCAGGTAGTCGAAAAAGCCGCTGGAAAATAGCGTCTGGGGATCCAAGACTTTTTTTACCTGAAGGAAGGATTCCAACTCTGGATAACTGCGATGCAGTTGACTGGCTGTAGCGTAGTTTCGGTAAGGAAGGTAAAAAGTTCCACCATCAAGAAGGGCTATATCGATAAGCTTTCTGGATATTTCCCCGAACCTTTTCTCTGTTTGAACTTCATGATCTAGAGTAAAGAGCATGACCAATCCGAAGACATTTTCTTTGGCGTAGGGAAGGGCAGTATCAGTATCCTTTGTAATCTCCCGCACGGTGACATTGAGCAGCTCTTCGGACGAATCACGAAGAAGACTCGCAGCCTTTGGAATAAATCCGGACAATTTTTCCTGAGGAATGAAGATTTCCAGCAGCATATCGGTTTTGTCTTTTTGACTGTTGGCAAAAATCCGAACAGGCTCGATCAGAAGATTGGCTCGGGCATGAGTCCCGCTCGCTTCTCCTCCGGCTAAGTTCTCCATCCAGTCTCGAAAAGTTTTCCCACGGCTGCTTCCTAGAGAAGCTCGGAAAATCGCTCTGGATAGAGAGGTTCTGAAGCCAGAATTAATTTGTATTGGTGCATGGGAAATCTCTTTTGTGGACTCGTAAGAAACCAAGAGAATTTTTTCAAAAAAAGAGTTCGGTGCTAATGAGATTCTCCCAAAGGCCAGACGAACATCATTGCTTTTCAACTTTTGCCATTGATGCAAAAATTGAGAAGGTGAAATAAGCTGATGAGAGGATCGGAGGATTTCATTTTCTATCGGCCTTATCCAAGCTTCCAATAGAATACCCATCAAACCGTATCCACCGAGGAGATTCTGGAATATCATTTGATTTTCAGTTCTCGAACAAATTTTAATCTCGCCATTTGCCGTTAGCACTCGAATTTTTTCAACCGACGAACTTATCGGCGGCCGGTTGGGTTGCCAACCATGTGCATTTACGCTAAGCGTACCTCCAATTGAAAAGTCTGCATTGCTTTGCATGATCTCTACGGTAAGTCCCTTAGGAGCAAGAAATTCAAGGACTTCTTTCCATCTTGCACCCGATTCAACTCGTACCAAGTCAGCTTCCAACCTGATACCGCATAAATTTTGGAGATCAATATGAAAGGCATTCTCTTTTAGGCTTTGTTTTCCCATGGAGTGACGAGCTCCAAAAGGAATAATATTTTTTCCTTCTCTTTTCGCTTTTGCAAAAGTTTCTTTGAGAAGGGAAATGCTTTGATTGATATCTTTCGGGAGTCTAATAATTCCACCATGCCTGGTTTGATTCTTACCACTGGCATCATCGATTGTGCTTGGATTTACAACCATTACTCGATCATTCGGAATGGGGTCGCTGAGGTAGAAAAAACCGACCCTAGCAACGGGGTAGGCAAACCAAAGGAGAACAAGAATGAGCAAGCTAAGAACAAGCTTTTTAGAATTGGGGAAATTCATGCTGTCAAGTTTTGGGAGGAAGTCATCGAGATGGAACTAAATCGGGGCAGGTTGATTTTTACAACCATTCAAACTAAGAATCATCAAATGCGGAGGTTGGAAGGTAGCTAACCATCCATTTCTCTCTTTTTCTACTCAATTTTTAGTTCGCTATCTTTTTTAAGAAAGCATTGCAAGAGAAGCCGACAAACATGGCCATATCTTGATCGCCTGGCAGGACAATTACCGGAGAGAGATCAGGCGGGCGTACCTTATATGCCCGTTTAAGGCAGGCTTCCATGGCGGGTGCTGCCTCTTTTGCCTTTTTACCGAGTAGTTCAATGGTTCGGGCTGCATGCATCACCACGATTAAATTTTGGTGCTCCAATTCTGAAATAAGAGTGGATAAAGCAGGTTGTTTTTTTCCATTTTCAAAAAGGGTATTGGCTACTTCAATACGAACCGAGGGGGAGGGGTCTTTCAAATGATTGAGTAAAATCTGGAGGCAGCTTTTTGTAAGTCGCTCTTCGGTTGCAGCCAAACCTATGGCTGTCCAATAGCGAATTGCTGAATCTTTGGATTTAAGGTTTTTGAGAAAGGCTTGCTCATTTGCCCGTCCAACCATTTCGGCGGCATCAATGATTGATTTCCAGGGGATAATCCCGGATTTACCTACTTCCCATCCGCTTGAATTTTTACTCATGTTCCAGGCCTCATATTCAGGGATGAATCCCCAATCCCGGATTTGAATTGCATGGTGAAGATGCTCTTTTCGCATCCTCAGAAGAATTTCTTGATGTTGAGGAGAAAAAGCTAAATTCTTCAAATTTTGATGGTCTTTCTCGCAATCATATAATTCCTCAACCGGTCTTCTGGAGTTGATAAAATGCTGAAGTGGATCCGATTTCTTTTTTTTAGACTTTTTTAATTTATAAAATTCATGCCTGATTTCTCCGATATCTGGCCATGCCGTGGGTTGATTATATCCTAAGTGAGGCATGTAATTGCGAATGTATAGATATCTTTGATCCCTTACGGAACGGGCAAAATCTCTCACCTCGTCGACCCGGTCACGATGACCGAACACATATTTTCTTTCTTTTGAAATGTTGGAGCCCAGAAAAGGATTCCCCTGCATCAGGCTTGGAATAGGGGTATCGGAAAGACTGAGGACTGTAGGTCCAAAATCAACAAAAGTTACCAACCGACCCAAGGTTTCTCCCGATTGAGCCGGCGCCAGGTGCTGCCATTTTTTCGGGAAGCGGACTAGTAGTGGAATATGCATTCCGCTATCCAACAGGGCACGTTTATGCCTTGGTATGCCAGACCCATGGTCTGAAAAGAAAAATACAATCGTGTTTTCATCCAGACCATCGCTTTTAAGCCGTTGCAGAATCGTTCCAACTTCTTGGTCCATCCTGGTTACGCAGTCGAAAAAACGGGCCAAGGTCTTTCTTACGACTGGAGTGTCAGGGTAGTATGGAGGAAGGGTGACTTTTTGAAAGTCATGAATTTGTCCGGTGGTTAATTTAGATTGTATTTCGCTTCTGAATTTTTCATGAGGCCAAACCATGGATCGGCTCTGGTGAGAAGTCATGAGATTAATGACTGAAAAGAAAGGCATTTCATGGTTGGGTCTTTTTCTCCAATCAGCATCCGCAGAGTTAAGATTCCATGAACGATCAATGATTTGCTGAAAATTTTCAGAGTTGTAATCCGTCTTTACATTATTGGTAGTAAAATATCCTCTTTTTTTGAGCAGGGAGGGGAAACCCGAAAAAGATTTTGGAAGCGGGAATCCAGAGCGCATGTGCTGAGTTCCCATACTGGGGGGAAGGCAACCTTGAATTAAGCAAGACCGGGATGGGGAGCATACCGGAGCAGAAGCAAATGCAGAAGTGAACCGAATACTTTCTTTTGCTAATCGATCGATATTTGGAGTGATTGCATCCTTATCCCCGTAGCAGCCCAAAACTGGGCTCATATCTTCTGCAGTAATCCAGAGAATATTGGGGGTATCCGCTTTCGAGTAAAACCAAAAGAGTTGGGAGAAAAAAACGAAAACGAATATTGGAAACTTTATTTGGTTCATGTTGAAGTTCAAAAGAAAGAATTTGGTAAGGCAATCTATGATTTCTGTTTGGCTAAACGATTTTAAATGAAATGTATGAGATTGGTTTTACGCTCCCTGGACCACACTAAATCCTTCAAATTCAGGATGACCTAAATAGAGGTGTCCCCGGTCGCCTGCACCCGAATGTGCTTTACGGAATGCTTCGGACTTGGTCCAGGCTTCAAAATCAGATTCGGATTTCCACTGGGTATGAGAAGCATAGAGAATGTGGTCTTCTTTGCTTGGTCCTTTGAGTAAATTGAAACCTACAAAACCGGGCACATTTGTAAGATAGGTGTTTCGACTCTTCCAGATTTCTTCGAAGTCTTTTTCATGGCCTTTTACAATTCGAAACCGGTTCATGGCAATAAATGATGTCATAGAATTTTCAAAGGTTACCACTCGGACTTCTTGATGCGAACTTTTTTAACAAAGAAATTACTCCAAATTATGGATAACTTCGGTTTTTAGAAATCAATCCATACGGTTTTTATGAATCGGAAAAAAGGAACAGAATTCCTTTTCCTTCGCATCCTAACCAGTCTTTAAAATAGAATTCAATTGCCAGATGGAATGAGATCAACCAAGAAAATAAGAATGAAGATGTGGAAGGTTGTATTTCTAGGCTATTGTGGAGCTGTTCTCTACCTTTCGAGTATGAGTCCAAGTCAATTGCCAGATGGTGAAGTGGTCATTTCCGATAAAGCCCTTCACATGCTTGAATATGGCCTGATGGCAATATTGGCTTGGGGTGCTTTTGGTCGAAGTGCAAGCGGGTTCCCTTGGGGTTTGTTGACTTTTTGTGTTTGTTTCGGAATTGGAGACGAGTGTTTTCAGGATTGGCTGGATCATGCTCGCTCTCCCGATGTTTGGGATGCAGCTGCTGATGCGGTTGGAGCCTTTATTGGCTTACTTCTTTCCATGGTTTTCTGGAAACGTTAGAAATTTCTAGTCTCCCTTTTTTTCTTTGGCCTTGCCATGTCAGGAATGGTGAGGAAGAAAAAGAAATGAAACCAAAAAAGGCAGACTCATCTTTAAATCAACCTTCTCTCACTCGTCGTTCCTTGTTTAAAGGCTTGGGTGCCGGAGTAACCTTAAGTGCTTTTTCCGGCCCTGCAGTTTCCAGTAAAGAAAGCAAAGAGGGGAAAAAAAGAGGAGTAAGTAAAGGAAGAATCAAGCAGTCGGTTGTTTCTTGGTGCTTCGCCGATCATTGGAGTGTGCAAGAAACTTGTAACCAAGCAAAGCGGCTTGGGTGCCAGAGTATTGAGCTGATTGATTCCAAAGATTGGAACACATTAAAGGAGTACGATCTAACCTGCGCCATTTCTGGAATTCCAGTCGAGGGAAAGCCTTTTATCAAAGGTTTCAATAACCCAGATTATCACGGTTGGTTAACCCAGGCTACGAAGCAGGCAATTGATGAGTCCGCTGATTTTGGATGTCCAAATGTCATCGCATTTACTGGATATGAAGAAAATTTTTCGTTGGAAGATGGGGCAAAAAATTGCGTTCAAGGCTTCAAGAAAATAGCATCCCATGCGGAAAAAAAGGGGGTGACCATCTGTCTTGAAATGTTGAATACTCGGGATGGATCCGATCCAAATAAAGGACATCCAGGTTATCAGGGAGATCATATCGATTACTGCTTGGACATTGTGAGGCGCGTGGGTTCTCCGAGGGTGAAATTACTCTTTGATATTTATCATGTCCAGATCATGGACGGGGATGTTATCCGAAGGATTGGAGAGTGTGCAGATTATATCGGCCATGTTCATACTGCCGGAAATCCGGGTCGTGGGGAATTGGATAATAATCAGGAAATTAATTATCCGCCTATTATGCAGGCTCTTTTAGACATTGGCTACGATGGGTTTGTAGGTCAGGAATTCATCCCAACTCGAGATCCAGTAATCGGATTAACGGAAGCAGTTGAGCTTTGTGATGTTTGATTTTTGAAGATTCCGGATTGATTCTCCTCTGCAACCTAACTACTTTAGGAGAGTAGAGGATATGGTGGAAAAACTTCGATTTATTGATTTATTTTGTGGTGTTGGTGGTTTTCGATCTGCGTTAGAGCGAAACGGACATCAATGTGTTTTTTCTTCTGATTTAGATAAGGATGCACAGCATACTTATGAGAGAAATTTTCGAGAAAAACCAATGGGTGACATCACTAAGATTTCTGCTTCAGAGATCCCTCCCCATGATGTGATCTGCGGAGGGTTTCCCTGCCAACCATTTAGCATATCTGGCAATCACCAAGGTTTTAAGGATGGGCGAGGAACTTTGTTGCATGAAATTTTACGGATTACCAAGCATCATCAGCCTAAAGTTCTCCTTTTGGAAAATGTTAAGAACTACCAAAGTCATGGGGGTGGAAAAACATTGGCAACAACAATAAGACTCTTGGAAGAAGCCAACTATCAAGTAAACTTTGAGGTTCTGAATGCTTCGAGATATGGAATCGCTCAAAAAAGAGAAAGAATATATTTTGTTTGCTTTCGGAAAGATTTAAAGATTTCCGGTTTTTCTTTTCCAGAACCGAGCGATGAACTTGTTTCATTAGAAGATCACTTGCTTTGCCCAAAGGATCCAAGACTAAAAGAACTTATCATTGAACGTTCTGATCTGAGGCTGGATAAGATCTTGCCCAAAGAGGTAAAAAACCGTCCCCTTCGAATCGGCACTGTCGGAAAGGGAGGTCAAGGTGAAAGGGTTTACAGTACCAAGGGTCACGCGATTACTTTATCTGCTTTTGGTGGTGGAATTGGAGCCAAGACTGGAATGTATTTAGTCGCTGGAAGGGTTCGCCGGTTACATCCAGAGGAATGCCGTAGGCTCATGGGATTTCCAGAAGACTTCTGTTTTCATCCTAGTCGTAATGTAAGTTTTAAATTGTTTGGTAATTCGGTTATCGTCCCAATTGTAAGCAAAATATTTCATAGCATTGAACAATCTTTATTCAAAAAGAATCTCGAGGCCGCTTAGTTTCCTGAATTTAAGAGCGATTCATTCTTAATGCTAATAAGATCTGCAAAAAATACCTTTGGGTGTTTGATTGGATGTGCCATTGGGGACCTTGGAGCTATTTTTCTTTTTCAAAGATATTTCCATCCAGAAAGCATCCCTGAAGAGTTATGGACTTTGGTTTGGATCATTGCGATGAGTTCGGGGATTTGCACTAGTATTCTTTTTGAGACGATAATTTTATGGAAGCAATTAGGTCCCAAAGAAGCATTTTATACGGCCGTAGGTATGAGTTTGATATCGATGGTGCTTATGGAGGTGGCGATGAACATAGCCGATTTTGCCATGATGGGAGAACCTGCTGTCACCTGGTCTATTCTTCCTTTTACCTTAGGGGCAGGTTTTTTAGCAGCATGGCCCTATAATTTTTGGAGGCTTAAAAAATATGGAAAATGTTGCCATTGAGTATAACGGCATCCCTTGATGTATGACTTCTTTTCCTTGATCTTTGGAGGTAATCCCTTCTAATCTATCTACACAAATGAAGCTTTTGCACCGTGAAGATGTTTTGGAAGCAGGCTATGACCTGCCGAACACTGGTTTATGTGCCAATATCGGCACGGCTGAGATGGAAGAACTTCGTTTTGGTGGCGAGTGGATCTTGGCGGAGGATGAGACCTTGGTTGCCGATGGTCACGAGCAACGATACCTTTACATGGTGGTCTCGGGCGAAGTTGCGATTACTAAAGTTAATGATCAAGGCAAGAGCCAACAGATCGCGACTCTAGGAACCGGTGCTGCGTTTGGTGAGATGGCATTCTTGAGTGGTGGTGTTGCCTCGGCAAATGTCCAATCTATTGGGGAAACTATTCTTTGGCGATTGGACCATGAAAGGTTGCTTGGTTTCATAGCTGAGCATGGGGTTGCTGGTGGTCAGCTTTGTCTTAATGTCGCAAGTATTCTTTCTGGTCGTCTGGTTGACGGAAACAAGAAAGTGGTCGATATGGGGAAGGAATTGCAGACTTCCCTCGCACAATTGCAACAAGCCTCTTCTGCGGATGCAGGTAAGGATCAAGCACTCAAGCAAATGCAGGGCAAAGTTGCCAATATGCAGAATGCCTTCAGAGGAAGTGCGGTTAAAAAGTCCTCGAATATTCTAACCATTGCAGCATCCGTGGTTGCTGTACTCAGTACTTTGGGCATGGTGGGCTTGCTGGTCTCGATGGACGATTCCGCTGCCCGTGAAGCGGTTACCTTATCCAAGAAAGTAGAAAAATTAGAGGCTAATGAAGAATTTTATCTCGGGCTCAAAAAGAAACTCGAGGATGAAAATTTGGATCTCGTTGAAAATGGCAAATCCTTGGTTGAAGAAAAAGAGCAGTTAGCTTCGACCATATCTCGTTCCATGGAAGATATTCAAGATCTCAAGGATCAATTGAGAACGAAAGATCGAGAGCTTTCGCAAGCAAAGGATGACATTGTTAGAGCTCAGCGAATCAGCCCGGAGCCGATGGTTCAAAAGTCCTTGCCCAAGGAGCCAGTGATTTTAAAATCTGCAGTGGAGGAAGCGATTGAATGGTCCAAGACCCATACGACCTTGGTTTTCCCGATGCTAGTCACAGTTAAAGACAAGCCGGTAACTTTGCAGGATGCAAAGCAAATGGTGAAAATTCCAGTGCAAGTCGGGAAAATGGTCAGAGCAAAAGGCTACCATCCTCAATCCGCTGATTTTCTGGTAGTTGCCCAAGAAAAGAGTGACAAGTTCCTGGCTACCATTCGAATCGAGAATTCAAACTTCGTGGATCTGCTCATGCCTAAGTTTCAAAATCGTGCCAGCACGATTGACCGTGGACCAGTGAATCCCCTGCTGGTTGCTCCAAAGCGTTCGACCCCAACTCCTGCATCCTCGACCAGAGCCCCAGTTTCAAACGCTTCGGTTTCTTCCAACCGTTCTGCCTCCTCTCTTGCAACTCCAGCGAAAACTTCGGTATCCGCCACTCCTACGGTTGTAAAAGGGAAAGCAATTAATGCACAGAAACCAGAAGATATGCTAGGATCAATGGATTCAAGCACCCAAGCTAAAAAGGTGGATACAAGTGATCATGGAGCTAATTGTGTATGCAAAGATTGTCGTGCTAAAAAGATCGGCAAAGGAAGTCTTTTCCCGGACCCCTAATTTTTCAATTGGCTTTATAAAGACTTACTTGCCAAAAAGTGCCTGAAGACCGGCACCGGCAAGAGCACAGCCAATCGCAATTAGTAAGTATGCGGTTCGATTGTTCCATCGGACCAGTTTCTCCCAACTCGAGTACCAGTAGACCGAGACCTCTTGTCCATGCCGATATCGTTTTAGATCGGCAAGAAGGTCGGTAATCTTTTGGTATCGTTCCTCTCGGTTCCTTTTCAGCGCCCGTAAACAAACTGCCTCTAAGTCTTTGGGGATATGCTTATGTGGTACTCTTTCTCTCGGGAGTGGGCATGGATCTTCCAGAAGCATTTTCTTGATCTCAATAATATCTTCCCCTTTCGCGAAAGACTGGAGGGTGAGGATTTCGAAAAGAATAATCCCCAAGGAAAAAATATCAGAACGGGCGTCAATGTTTTCATCACCTCTGGCAATTTCCGGTGACATATACAAGGGGGTTCCATAATGCCTGCCAACAGGGGTAAGTTGTAAGTCTTTACTTTTAGGATCCGAAGGGAAATCCTTGTCTATTATGGAGTTTGAGCCGGTAACTTTTGCCAATCCCCAGTCCAGAACATAAACCTCACCAAACTTGCCAACGATGATGTTTGCAGGCTTGAGGTCTCGGTGAATGACACCGAGATCATGAGCAAATGCCATGGTCTGGCAAACTTGGATGAGAATATCCAATAATCTGGGAAGTGGAAAGTCATCCACCACATCGGGTACTTCCTGAGCGAGGTCAAAAAGAATTTTTCTCAAATCTCTCCCATCCACTTTTTTCATGGTGAAAAAGAGTTGTCCTTCCCGGTCTCTTCCTAATTCATAGACTGGGAGCGTTCCTGGATGTTGGATATTGGCGGTAACCCTAGCTTCACGCAAAAATCTTTTGGTCTCGATATCAGAGTTTCTTAAGTCTGCATGTAATGTCTTGTAAGCGACGGTGCGACTCAGGTTTTGATCCGTCGTGAGATAGAGCTTTGCGGTTCCTCCTTCGGCCAACAGTTTTAAATCGTCATACTTCAGGGAACCACTTTTCCATGCTGTCGGAAGATTAAGGTCAGTTTCTTCTTGATCGAGATGGGGTTGAACTGGCTCAGATCTTATCATAGTTGAATAAACTTACACAAAGTTTTCCCTTCATGCAAGTGATCGCCTTTTCTTATTTCGGGGAGGGCATCTTTTGACCGATATGGGAAATATTATGAGCGTCTCCAAGCTTCACCTGTCTGTGCCTTTCCCGCAGGCTTTCCTTTTTCTCAATAGATATTTGATCATGGCATTTGGGACAGGATACTCCATCTTCGAATTTTGCCGAATTTAGATCTTCTTTGGATAAGGGCCAGCGGCACCCAAAGCATAATTGGCTCTCCCCGTCTTGGAGACCATGCACAACAGACACTCGATGATCAAAGAGGAAGCATTCGCCCATCCATTTACTTTTTTCAGGTTTAATTTTTTCTAAATAATTCAAGATACCCCCTTTCAAATGATAAACTTCTTCAAATCCATGTTGAAGTAGGTGAGAGGATGCTTTTTCACATCGAATGCCACCCGTACAAAACATCGCAACTTTCTTATTTTTCTTTTTGGACAGGTTTGCTTGAACAAATTCATGCCATTGGCGAAAGGTTTTGGTTTCTGGATTTACCGCTCCTTCAAAGGTTCCTAAGGCTATTTCATAGTCATTTCGGGTGTCAATGACGGTCATTTCGGGGTCATTAATAATATCATTCCATTCTTCGGGATCGACATATTGACCCACAAGTTCATTTGGATTTACGGAATCATCTCCTAGCGTGACAATTTCTTCCCTTAGGAAAATTTTCAATCGATAAAAAGTCTTACGGGGGGAAAAGGACTCTCTCGCTCTTAGGTCAGAAAAAAGTTCGTGTTCCTTGATCCAATCAAAAAATTCATGCACATCTGAATCCAAACCGGAAATGGTGGCGTTAATACCTTCCTTGGCTAAGATGATGGTACCAAGAATAGAGAGTCGATTTCCTTCCTCTTGAAGTTTTTCCTTCCACTCCTCAAAATCGGGAAATGGAATAAATTTATAGAAGGTAAGAATCGTTTGTTCCATAAATTACATTATGTTCTTTAAAAGGATCATCAATCGCAAAGGATTCTGTAAATAAATTTCAATTTAAGATTCTTTCTAAGATGTTTTTCAGGCAATCCGGATTGGACCGAATTGCCTGCCTTTAAAGTTGCATCATGAGCACCTGTGTGGATTCCATCTTCTGCCCAATGCTTCTCAGGTACAAACTTTGGTATTTGTTCAAAGACATAGAAATTCATTTTTTGCATATTTATTTGTTTGAAAATAAATTTACAGGATAGCAAATCGTAAATTTCTTTCGATAAGATGTTTTCCCCGTTGAATTTGATCAATCCTGATATACTTTTCCTTGTATGAACCCAGATGAAATGATTATGGAGTTGAAACTTGTGCTTCCACCAGTGCCCAAAGCTGAAGGTCTTTATAAGCCTGTGTTAATGCAGGGAGATCTTGTTTATTTTTCGGGTCATTTACCCATCCTGTCAGATGGCTCAATGATCACTGGAAGGGTAGGAACTGAACTATCCATAGAAGAAGGAGCAGCAGCTGCTCGACACGTCGGTCTCTCGGTTTTGTCATCCCTCAAAGAAAAGCTGGGTTCGCTGAATCAAATTTCAAGGTTGGTTAAACTTTTGGGCATGGTGAATGCCCCCTCCAGTTTTTGGGAACATCCAAAAGTGATCAATGGATGTAGTGAACTTTTTCGGGAAATATGGGGTGAAGATTTGGGGGTTGGGGTGAGAAGTGCTTTTGGGGTTTCGGGCCTACCGGGTAATGCTTCGGTTGAAATCGAAGGTATTTTTCAACTTGCTCAATGAGCCTCTCGCGAAAAATTGGAATTTTACTTCTTCTCTTTGCGGTCGCTTTGTTTGTTGCTTATTTCTTTCACTCTTCCTTGCTTGCTCGGTATGCAAAGTGGTTTCATCTACAAAATGCAACCAAAGGAGCGGATGCAATTATCTGCCTTTCGGGAGGGAAATTCACCCGAGTACCAGAAAGTTTACGGCTTTGGAACCAAGGGTTTGCCCCCTTGCTTTTCGTAACTGATGAAAAGCCAAGGAACTCAAATCTTAAGGATTTAGAACTGAGTAATCTGAAATTTGCAAATGAAGTGACTAGAAGAATGAAATTTCAGGCCAAATGGGATCTGTTGCCGTCTACTAAAGGAGGGGCGACCTCGACCTTTGATGAAGCCCAAGATACTCTCGATTATGCAGAGAAAAAAGGTTGGAAAAAAGTCATTCTGGTAACGGATGAATTCCATACCCGGCGTTCGATGCTCGCCTTTAGCAAGGTATTCGAGGGAAGTCAAATAGAGGTACAAATCGCTGGGGTCCCCAATGAAATCTTTGATGCCATGAATTGGTGGAAGTCGGATTCCGGTATCCTTGCCTACTTTTCAGAATCAATTAAGTATCCGATTTATTGGTTTTGGGATGATGAACCTAAAGTTGTAGAGAATAATTAGGCTGAAAGAGCTTACACCTTATCAGGAACCACATAAGGTGGTCGATATTTTCGGCTCAATAATTGGTTTGCTTCCTCATCACCCTTAATGGATTCAGTGCTTGCATCAAATGCAAGGGTACGCCCAACGATATAATCGGTTTCCTCAAGCTTTAGGCCATTGTCCTTGAGGTGCTCCTGCATGCGTTCGAAGTATTCGGATGCTTTTGGGTTATTCCCGAAGGGTTTTGTTTTTTTGCGGAACGAAGTTTTTTCACCGAGTCGGTACGAAACATTTGCCAGGTGGCAGAGGCCACTGGATACATGGCCCTCGTAAACATGGGCGTCCAAATCTACTTCCTTACGGCTGCGAACCGCTTGAATGAAGTTCTCGAAAATATCAACATCACCCCGGTCAGCCAATGGATCCTTAATATTCTTAATCCCATGGGTCTCCCTGCTTTGCACATTGGTCTGTTTCGCATTTTGATCGAAATACACATGATTGGAAACCCCCATGTTAGTCTTTCCTTCAAGCCCGCGAACATCGAAAACAAGCAATGATTCTCCGTAATCAAATATAGCAAGTTGAGTATTCGCAGTTTCCGCTTGATCCTTGTAGCCAAACCTACCACCTAAACAGATTATCTTTTTGGGCCAGACCGCACCAGGAATCATCCAACGGGCAATATCCATTTGATGCACTCCTTGGTTTCCAATATCGCCATTTCCATAGTTCCAGAACCAGTGCCAGTTGTAATGAACCAGATTTTCGTGATATTTCTCTTTGGGTGCCGGACCAGTCCAGACATCAAAATCAAGTTCGCTTGGTGGGGAAGTAGGATCTTTAAAACCAATTGATTTTCTTCGTTTATGGCAGGTGCCCAGGGCAACTTCCAACTTCCCTCTTTTTCCAGAGGCAATCTCATTAGCCAAGTCCGACCATTTTTGAAGAGAACGGTTTTGAGTCCCGTGTTGTACCATGCAATTATACTTTTTGGCGGCTTCAACCAGTTTTCGTCCCTCGAACAGGTTGTGACTGAGTGGTTTTTCCACATAAACATCTTTCCCCGCTTGACAGGCCCAAATCGACATCAAGCTATGCCAATGGTTGGGGGTTGCGATCGAGATAACATCCACATCTTTATTATCTAAAACCAGTCGTACATCTTGAACGCACTCAGGAGTATTTTTAAATTTATTGGTCACGAATTTCTTCCGGCCTTCATAGAGACGGGAGTCAGGGTCAACCAAATGAGAAATGCAGACATTTTTTTGCCTGCCATGACCTCCAATATGAGAAGAACCCCGGCTCTTAATCCCGCAGACGGCAACATTTATTCTCTCGTTAGCTCCAATAATATTTCCTGATGACTTGGTACCACTGATTGCAAAGGCTGCGAATGCACTGGATTGAGCAATAAATTTTCTTCTAGAGCTTATCATTTTTCCGATGGGTTAAAATAAATGAGTTGATAAAAAAGGGACCAGTGACCACCTGTAAAGTGGTTTTCTTGGTCTTGAATGAAATTGTTTCGAGGGGTACCGGCTGATACAAGCAAGAAGCCTAATGATCGATCGACTTACCTGCACCTTTGGGAATTCTGATTTCTTCAACCATTTCCTGGATTTCGCGGGGTGGGGGAGGGGTCAAGGAACAAACGATAAAGGCGACTACGAAATTGATCGCCATGCCGAAAAACCCAATCCCTTCCGGGGAGATACCAAACCAAAATTCTTTGCTTTCAGTTAAGAACTGGAAGTAGATAATATAACTTAATGTAAATCCAATTCCACAGACCATACCAGCAATCGCACCTTCTTTATTCATCCTTTTTGAGAAAATTCCCATAATTAGGGTCGGGAAGAAGGAAGAAGCCGCTAACCCAAAGGCAAAAGCAACAGTCTTGGCAACAAAGCTCGAGGGTGGATTGATCCCAAAATAAGCCGCGATCGCAATCGCCCCGAAAGAAGCAATTCTGGCATACTTTATTTCCTGCTTATCAGAAATCCCTGGATTGATAATCTTTTTCATCAGGTCATGGGAAATAGAAGTGGATAACACGAGTAATAGTCCAGCTGCGGTGGAGAGTGCGGCCGCAACACATCCAGCCATCACCAAAGCAATCAGCCAGGGGGGAAGTCCAGCCATTTCTGGATTGGCAAGGACAATGATGTCTTTATCGTAATAAACTTCATTTTCTGAAGCAAAGTTGATCTCATTGCTCACTTTTCTTGGACCGGTTGAGGTTGTATCTGGTTTTTCTACAAAAATTGGTTTTCCAGAAAACACATCACCCGCTCGGTATTGCATGAAACCGTCTTCATTTTTATCGACCCACGCAATCATTCCTTGAGATTCCCAGTTTTTAAACCAATCCGGAGCATTTTGATATTTCTTCTGATTGATTTCCTCCACGAAATTGGTCCTGGCAAAGATACCAAGGGCGGGTGCGGTTAGATAAATTACCGCAATGAAGGAGAGGGTCCAGTAGGCAGATTTTCGAACCGCCCGGACATTTTTGACCGTGAAAAACCGAACGATTACATGGGGGAGACCAGCGGTTCCAATCATTAAGGCAGCAGTAATGCAGAACATGTCCAGGGTATTACTACTACTGGCAGTGTATTCTTGAAAGCCTAAGTCCGTGGATATCTGATTGATTTTTTGAATCAAGGGTTGTGCGTTTTCAGCTCCATCCTTGATATAATTTCCAATTAATCCAAGTTGGGGAACCGCGTCCCCGGTAATAATTAAAGATATGAAGATTACGGGTATGGTGTAGGAAAATACCATCACACAATACTGGGCAACTTGGGTATAGGTGATCCCTTTCATTCCACCCAGACCGGCATAAAAATATACGATGCCTCCACCTATTAGTACTCCCATCCAGATCTCAATTCCAAAAAGACGGGAGAAAACAATCCCAACTCCCCTCATTTGGCCCATGATATAGGTCATGCAAATAAAAATGGCACAAATAACCGCAACCAAACGGGCAGCATTTGAATAATATCGGTCGCCGACAAAGTCGGGCACAGTGGCTTTCCCAAATTTACGAAGATAGGGAACCATTAGGGTGGTAAGGAGGACAAATCCTCCAGTCCATCCCATTAGAAACTTGGAAGCCCCATAACCAGCAGCAGCAATTCCTCCAGCCATGGATATGAAAGTGGCCGCAGACATCCAATCCGCGGCGGTTGCCATTCCATTGGCAAAAGGGGATACACTACCTCCGGCGGTGTAATATTCCTTGGTGGATCCAGCCCGTGACCAAATCGCAATTCCGATATAGATACTGAATGAAATCCCGATGAATATAAAGTTCCAGGTCGTTTGATCCATTATTTTTCCTCCCCATATCCGTGTTTGTCATCCAATTTATTCATCAGACAAGAGTATACGACTAGGAGACTTACAAAACCTAGGATGGATCCCTGTTGTGCCATCCAAAACCCCAAGGGTGCCCCGCCAACGTTGATCTGATCCAAAGCGTCCTTAAAGAGGATTCCACATCCAAAAGATACAAAAAACCAAACGAAAAGAATAACCCACAGAATTTTCAGGCTGGAATGCCAATAATTACCTGGGAAATCTTTTTGCTTGTCAGTGGGCTGCTTCATAATCCACAGCATGAATTGAGCAGATGAATTTTGGCAAGCGAATATATTCTAATCATTTTTAAAGTGTTAGAAGTAAAGACTTTTAAGTTTAAGAAACCAAGTGAACTATCAATTTTATAATACTTGCCAAATTTGCTTTCATTCCCATCATAAAAATTGCCTAATATTATGTCGAATTTGCCTTACAAACTCTGGCTATTGATGCCCTTTTTGTTTCCATTTTTGGGGCATGGTTGGACTCCTCCAGAAACTATCTCAGAGGGAAGCGGCCAGCAACAAGTTACCTTGCCTTCGTCTTATAACATAATCACGATCATTGATCCTCCCAGAGACATCAATGGAAATGTTGTCGGTACTTTCGTAGATAGCAGTACAAGTCAGACCACTACTTCCGGGAATACCTTTTATTTTACCGCAAATTCAGACGATTTTTCCGGGGATGTTTTTGTGGATTGGAATGGTACGGATGCCACTGGTACTACCTCGCACACGAAAGCGAACGGTGGAAATTATGTTCAATTTACGGTTACCCCAACGGATGATGCACCCGTTCTTAAATCTGGAGTGACTAACCCAAACAATTCAAGTTCATCAGTCAGTTATACCGTGCAGGAAGGGAGTACTTTTGTCGCTTTGGCCGCTGCTACCGATGTGGATGGGGGAATTCCCACAATTACCATATCTGGTGGAGTCGATGCTGCTTACTTTACTTTTTCTTCTGGTCAATTGACTTTCAATTCTGCCCCTGATTTCGAATTCCCCCAGGATTCCGATGGAAATAATATTTATCTTGTTGATCTCACCGCTGCAGATCCCCAGCTCAATTCTTCCCTTGATCAAAATCAAAGTATAGCTATTACAGTCGACGACGCCAATGATGCGCCAGTCATTACCAATGGAAATTCTGATTTGGTTTTCACCATTGACGAAGAAGAGGATTCCATAACTTGGGAGGATGCGATCGGAAGTGCCTTTAATTTGTCTGTATCCGATGTAGATAGCACCACTTTTTCTTGGATTATATCATCGGATCCAAAAAACGGAACCGTTACTCTTACTGAAAGTAGCAACAACACCATCTGTTCGGTTGATTATACCCCTAATGTAGATTTTTGGGGAGAGAGTGTTGCTACTTCTCCAACTGCTGGGATTAACGGAGTAGCGGAAAAGTTTACCGTTCAGGTAAGTGATGGTAGTGCAACCGATGAAATTACTTTTCGGGTCAAGGTTGGTCCTGTAAACGATGACCCCCCTGCGATTACCTCTTCTACTTCGATTTCCCACTTGGAAAACGATAACAACGCCATTACTCTAACCGCTGAAGATCCGGATGAAAATCCAACTCTTACCTGGTCCTTCAATGGGGGTGACGATGTCGGAATTTTTGATCTTTCAAGTTCCGGGGTTCTTACTTTCATAAACTCCCTTGAAAATGATTTTGAAGGGAATAATTCCTATAATTCAAATAACATATTTTCCTTTACTGCGATAGTGACCGATGAAAATGGGCAATCAGATTCCAAGTCTTTTACCCTGACGGTGGATGATGAGAACGAAGCTCCATTGATTCAGCAAGTTGATCCTATTGTTGTTTCTATGTTTGAGGATAATGCGAGTTCCTTTAATGCTCTTTTGACCGCAAATGATCCTGATGTACACAGTACAAACATTGCCTGGAATACCCTAAGTTGGAGTATAATTAGTTCTGCTCTTCACGGACAGGCTACTGTTTCAGGTTCGGGAACTTCTCCCCCTGTTTTTTCTTATGTTCCCAATGCCAATTACAATGGATCGGACAGCTTTTCGGTGAAGGTAGAAGACGGCGATTTGAACGATACCAGAGTCATTAACATTACCGTTCAAGAATCTGACGACCTTCCCGAATTTTCTGCTAATAAATACGACGGGAATGCTTCGGTTTTGCTTAGTAAAGCCGAAAATGTAACCGGTCTATTGTTTGATGTTGTGGCCACCGATCCAGATGGTGGAACGATTTCCTACTCGATTCATCATGGGCAGGATCAAGATAGGTTTGATATAAATCAAACCTCGGGTTGGGTTTCTTTTACTCCATCCTTTATTCCAGATTTTGAGAATCCTTCGGATGGCAACGGTTTGAACACCTATGAGGTTACGGTTGCTGCAGCGGATGAAAATGGTACTTCTTATCAAGATTTCACCATACAAATAACCGACGAATATGAGCCTCCCTTTTTTGTTTCAAGTGCTTCTTACACAGCTGCTGAGAATCAGCTCATTGTAGGTAAACCGACCGTTAGCGATGTGGACGATGGAGATACTCATACTTACAGCATAGAACCACAGGCTAATTATTCGGACGATGCTGCCCTGTTCGATATTAATACCACCAACGGAGAGATAACTTTTAGGTCTGCTCCCGATTTTGAAGCGAATGGATCAGTGGCAGGAAGCAATTCTTATAATTTAACCATTCGGGCAACAGATCAAGGTACAGTCCACGCTGATCAAAATATTACTGTCGATGTATTGGATGATAACGATCAACCTTCCCTATCTGAAGGAAACATAAATGGAAGTTTGATCTCGATTGCAGAAGATACCATCGTTGGAACCTTGCTCGCCGATTTTAATGTCTCGGATCAGGATGCTTCCCATACTCATTTATGGAATTTGTCCGGTACAGATGCTGCATATTTTGAAGTGAACCCTTCCACTGGCGAGTTAAGTCTTCTGGTTTCTTTGAATTATGAGATTCCGAGTGATGCAAATAAGGATAATACTTATGATCTCATCTTAACTGCTACTGATAGTCATGCCTCTCCGATGACTTCGAATCCATTCAATTTCCAAGTTACGGTTAACAATGTTAATGAACCTCCATATTTGACTGGGTCTTTTGATGTGTCCATATCGGTGAATGAAGACAATGCCAGTTCTTTTGTTTCTCCAACTTGGCAGGCTATTGACCCTGAGACAAACAGTAGTGTTGGGATTACTTGGTCATTGATTGATAATGGTGCTAAAGTTAATCAATTAGTTACGAGTGTTACGGGTTCAACGGTTCGAATTGACTCTGTTGATGGAGTTTTGACTTTCCTTCCCATCAATAACTCAAATAGGTATGTTCAAGGATCAGATTCGTTTTTAGTTTCGTACGAAGATCCTGGCGGACTGGAAGATAACATTACGGTTCAAGTTAGTATAGAAGCCATTAATGATGTGCCAGAAATTAACGGCACTTTCGCAAATACAATCAATCATCCTGAGGGTACTCTCCTAGTAATCGACTACAACGCTAGTGATTTCAACGATTACGACACCAATTTTTTTGATCCTCATTACACTAATGATTCTTATCTTACTTGGCAAATTGGTGGTACAGATCCCGGTTTTTTTGATATAAACAATCAGGGAATTCTTAGTTATAAGTTTTCTCCGGTATATGATGGTGTTAATCTTGATAACAATCGCTATGAGCTCACTGTAAGTGTTTCGGATAATTTTGGTGGAATTTCCACTTATCCCCTCGTAATCAATGTGACCAACTCACAGGAACCCCCAGAACTTCATACAACCCTTTCAACCTTCGAGATTTCAGAAGATGAAAATCCTATTAGTTGGGAATCCGTATGGAGTGGAGTGGATGTACAGGATCCTGACGGTGGGACTTTAACTTGGTCGATTCTCACGAATGGAATTTATGGCGTCGCTGATGTTGAAGTAAATACTGGTGTAATAGATTATGTCCCAACCCCTAATGAGTTCGGAGACGATAGTTTTGTGGTCAATGTTAATGACGGAGATTTTGACATGAATTTTACAATCAATGTCAGGATCAATCAGGTGAATGATGCTCCCCAAATCAGTGATTTAGATCCAACTGGCCATAATGGTCAGGAATTGATCTGGTCGGAAAATACTCCCGCTACTACCGTAATCAAAACCTTCACTGCGGATGACTCAGAGGACAATAAGTCCATGGATTATAGTAGTAGCAACTTCAATTGGAGTCTTGGAGGAAATGATGCCAACCAATTTCAGTTGGATATCAATGGAAAACTTAGATTTATTCGTAGCATGGACTACGAAGAACCAGAGAGTTCAGATGGAGATAATCTTTACGAAATCACCATCAAGGCTACGGATAACAGCGTAGATTTTTCTGATCATAACCTATCAGTCAGGATCGCAAATGAGAATGATCCTCCCGAATTTTTGAGCCTTAATGGACTTGCTAATGCATCTCTAGACATGAACGAAAATGAGACCGCTGTTTTTACTGCTGTTGCCAAAACGAAGGATGATAATGCCATTGGAATTACCTATTCAAAAGGCGCAGGTGAGGATGACAATTTATTTACAATTAATTCTCAAACTGGAGAGGTTCTTTTTGTAACTGCCCCAAATTTTGAAATTCCCGATCACAATAATTCGGATGGCATGTATCACCTGGAAGTTAATGCTTCGGATGGACTCTCCTATGCGATTCAAAAAGTTAGTATTTCAATACTCGATGTGAATGAATATCCAGTATTTGTTCCGCCAAGTTCGAATATCGAACATAACGAATCGGATGGAAACCTTGAGATTTCAGCATCTGATTTTGTTAGCGATCCAGATTCGAGTCCTCAATTTTCTTATTCCATTGATCATTCTTTATCGAATGACAATCAGTATTTTTCAATCAATTCAGCAACAGGTATAATAACCTTTCAATCTTTTATTCCAGATTTCGAAAATAAATTAGATGACGACCAAGATAATATTTATCAACTGGTCATATCAGTGGAGGATAATGGTACTATCATTCAAGGAAACTTAAATTTAGAAATCACCAACCTCAATGACCCTCCGGTAATTGAAGGAACTGACCTGACCCAAATCACTGTAAATGAAAATTCCGATTTTGTTAAGTCATTGGTTGCAACAGATCAAGATAAGCAAGCTTCATTTGCCGACATCCTCCTTGTAATCGATGATGCGTCAATTGGATGGGTGAAGAATCAGGAGGCTAGTGATCCAGCATTTTCATCCTTAAATTCAATTTCAAACAAAACGGGTGCTTCCTACGGTATGAGTGCAGATTTTGATCGTGATGGAGATCTTGACGCTATTTTACTTCAGAAAACCGAAGGAAAAATCACATTACTGGAAAATGATGGAACTGGAACTTTTGGAACTACTGATGATTTTTACACTAATACTGGTAGTGCACCAAGTTTTGGAATTATCGGTGATTTTGATGAAGATGGTTATCCAGATTTGGCAATAGCCATGGGAGGTTTAGGAGAGGTCATAATTTTTAAAAACAATGCGACAAATGACATTGGTTTCACCGAAATAAATGACATATCCGGGGTTAGCGGGGTTAGTAAGTTGGATCTTGGTGATGTTGACTCTGATGGTGATATTGATGTCATTCTAATTTGTGAAAATTCCCAAACCCAAAGGGATGAAATTCGCTGGTTTAAGAATATCGGACCATTATGGTTTGATAATCAAAATTCGAACTTATCTTTCAGTCCTGGATCTAGTATTTCCCTGGATATATTAAAAATTAATCATCCCAAATCCCTCTCGTTGGGTGATATCGATCAAGACGGTGATCTTGATCTTGCGGTTGCATCTTCACAAGATGGGAATTTCAGCCTCTTGCTCAATGATGGCAACGGTACTTTTCGTTCACCCACACGGCTTTATAAAGAAACTAATGGAGAAGGGCATGGGGTAAAGCTCATAGACCTAAACAACGATAGTAAGTTGGATCTTGTATTTTCGACCAAGAGCCCTTCGAAATTTGGAGTTATGCTTCAGTCCATAAAGGGTGGAGGGGAATTTCAAAACCCTAACCTATTTTATAATTCCGCCTATTTTGTAAATGCTTTTGATTTTGGAGATTTTGATAGAGATGGCGATCTGGATATCATCGCGGCTACAATGGCTGACAGTAATCTTCGATGTTTCTTAAATGATGGAAATGGTCAATTCTCGGAATCAAGTTCTTATGTTCTAACTGGTCAGGACTCCATTACCTCGATCTCCGTTGGAGATTTCAGTCAAACCAATTCAATTTTGAAATTTAGTGTAAAAGATAATTACAACGACTGGGAACGTTTTGTATTCAGACCTAAGTTCTCTGGTAACCTCTACTTTAAAAATGCCCCTGACTTCGAAAATATAAATGATGTGAATACCGATCATCAATTTGAAATTAAAGTTATTGCAACGGATGATGAAAACGATCCAAATGCCAAGACGGAACGCTTGGTTGTGGTCAATGTGGATAATCTTTATGAAGCTCCTGTTATAATTGAACCAACTGCTGGTGATGCTCTTACTCTTTCGGTTCAAGAACATACCACTTTTGTAACTGATGTAAACTCAACCAACGACGAAGCGAATCAGGCAAACGAAAAGACTTTCTTTTCAATCTCCGGTGGAGTAGATGCCCAGTACTTTATCATTGATGAGGCAACGGGGATCTTGAATTTTATTTCCGGTCCAGATTATGAAACCCCCTTGGACGATCTTAGCGATGGAAACAATTCTTACAATGTGGTGGTTCGAGCAACGGATGACGGTCCAGAAACTTCATATTCGGAGAGAGTGTTGCGAATACAAGTTTTGGATGACAACGATTTGCCTGTATTCAATCCCTTGGTCTCGGCTCTTTCCAACGAACTAAATGAGGATAGCAATTTTACGCTGAAACTTTCCGATTTGAATGCATCCGATCCAGAGGGTGCTTCTTTGACTTGGAGAACTGACCAGAATGCTTCGAGCGGAACCAACCAGTTTATCGATGGTTTAACTTTGTATTATCAACCGAAGCAAGACTTTAATGGAACAGATCAAATCATACTTAGTGTGGAGGATAATGCGAGTTTAGTGGCAAAAATAAGCATCAATTTTGTGGTGAAACCAATGAACGACGCTCCTATCATCACAACTACCTCTCCAGTCCTACACACTGAAAATAAGTTAAGTGTCACGACACTAACCGCAACGGATGTTGAAAATGATGTTTTAACTTGGAGCTTGATTGGAGGATTGGATGCAAACCGTTTCCAGCTCACTAACAGCGGAATATTAAGCTTCACAGGGGGGGCACCTGATTATGAAGCTCCGGATTCAAACAGTTCCAGTACCAGTTATGACATTCTGGTATCGGTTACAGACGGGAATGCAAGCATCCAGCAAAATTTTACTATCGAAGTCCAAGATGTTCCTGATATCGCCCCCTTTGTCTCAAATTTGGAGTCCACTTCAGCCACCACTGTTTTAGTTCCAGAAGGCCAAGCTTTTATCATGGACTTGAATTTCTCTGACGTTGAAGATAACAATCTGACACTTTCCCTTTCGGGCGGAGAGGATCAACAACTTTTTCACATAGCCCAGTCTGGTAGTTTGTCCTTTATTTCGAATCCTGATTATGAAGCACCGACCGATTCAAACGGAGATAATTTATATGTTTTGGATGTAAATATTACCGATGGAGTTAACCCTATCCAGCGCTCTTTGGTAGTTGAGGTCGTAAATGGTAATGAAGATCCTCCTTCAATTGATCAAGATGTGGGTTCCATTAATTTTCCTGTATTGCATTCTGAAAATGAATCATTTGTTTCCTTGCTTAAGGTTAAGGACGATACCAACGTCAGTGTGGTGTTTAGCTTAGTCGGTGGACTAGACCAAGGTGAATTCGAATTGAATGCAACCACTGGAGAACTCAAATTCAAGCAAGAGTACCTACCCGACTACGAGGGGAATGGTTCCTTTGATAAGGACAATATCTATCACTTGAAAATTAAGCTCTCGGATGGTCTTTTTGATTCCACCAGTGATTTGTATATCGGGATCTCGGATGTGAATGAAGCACCGGTTTTAAATCAAAAATCATTTGAAGTTTTCGAAGATCAACCCAAAGACTTAATTGTTGTTGTGTTTGACCCAGAGGGGGATCCTTTTACTTGGGATTTTCTGCGATCTCCTAACCACGGAACTTTAACAATGATCGATGGAGGGTATCGCTACACCCCGAAGGAAAACTTCTACGGTTCGGATGAGGTTCAATTTATTGCCATAGACGGCCAAAATATAAGTTACGAATTGAATGCATCCATCGAAGTACTTCCTCAAAATGATGATCCGACCGCTTTGAATGATGAAGTAGATTTTGATCGTTCCGGACCCGCAACTATTAACCTAGCAGTTTTAGATAACGACAGCAGTTTTCCTGATCAAGGGGAGACTCTGCAAATCACCGATTGGACTGAAAAAAGTAATTCTATGCTAAGTTTTGACCAACCCAGTCAGAGCTTTAATGTCACACCAACCGATGATTTTATCGGTCCTTTTAGCTTTACCTACACTTTGTATGACGGTGAACGTTTCTCCAAAGCAACGGCAACGATAAATGTTGCCACAACTGGTTACACATCGTCTGGAACCCTTATTTTAGAGGGATGGAAGTATATCTCTGGTTTTGGATATTACATGGAAAAGAAATATCCTTGGATTCTCCATGGTCAAATCGGATGGGTATACCTCTCAGAAAGTGGAGGCGAAAACTCGGCAACTTGGATGTGGAATGAAGATTTGGGTTGGTTTTGGACAGGAAAGGATTATTTCCCTCATTTCTTTGCCGAGGAAACTCAAATGTGGTACAACTGGGAAGGCGGTATTTACGACCCCAATGGAGTAGCGATCTTTGATTACTCACAGGATCTGTACTTAACTATTGAAGAATTCCAGAAAAAGCGAATGCAGGTGGTTCTCCTTAGTTTTACCGGCAATATTCAAGGTATGATTGAATTTATTAGTCAGAGTGACTATTTTTCTATCGAGCAAAAACAACAAATCGTCTCCGAATTTTTCACATCGGGTCAATCATCAACCTTAGAGAATTTAATCAGATAGAATGAGATGAAAATCAACTTTCCAATTCCTTTTTTGATTTCCATGGCTGGTTTTCTTTTACTTCCTTGCTTCTTTGCTCAAGGGCAAGGTACTACAAATGAGGTTTTAGATCGCGATGAATATTTTCGTAGACTTGAGCAACGAGCCCTTTCCTTATCCAAGAAGTTTGCCGATATCTCAGGCACCGAGCCGGTACGCTTGATCACTCCGAGGAAAGCGAAGGTCTACACCCCACCTCAGACCCCACTTAGCTATTCACCCCAAAGCTATTACGATGCTTTGCCTGGTCCACAACCAGAATATGAAAAGCCATCTGTTTCGATTGAGCAAAATAATACGGCTCCGTCTACGCAACAATTTGTTGATAATCAAAAGATTGAGTTTCAACCGACGATGGAAGAGAAAAGAGGGGAGTATTACCTGCGCCCCTTTATTGCTTTGCAAGTGCCGAGAAATCAAAAATATAATTCGCTTGGCTTAGGTATAAATGAGTTGGATTCATACGCTGGTTATTCCCTTGGTTTGCATGCCGGTAAGCGCATTGAAAATTTTACCGTTGGTTTAAGGCTTGGTTATTTCTACAACGAAATGGCAAAAAGAAATGGAATTTTTAGAATAGATGCTGAAAATGAGTTGCTTGCTCTTACCGGGACAGTAGGCTTTTCCGCATCTATGACCGATAAGCTTTCTTTTGATTTTGGTTTAGGCTTAGGATTTGGTAATCGATTGAATGTAAGTACACTAAAAATTGATACATTACCTACTGCACCTGTTTCATCAAGTTTCGAAAAAACCGTTTTCACCTACGAGTTTTCCATGCTCCTAGATTATGCCTATTCAGAGAACCTGTCGGCATTCGGGGGCTACCGCTTGGTAGGTGCTTCTGACAATGGTCCTTTTGACCGTATGGTGTCTCACCTTTTTGAAGTAGGAGTTGGGGCGAATTTCTAAGGATTCTTAATCGGACTGACATATCCTTGACGAGTTCGGGTTCGCAGGATTGCTTTACAGCTTGTAAATGAGCAAAATAACAGGCCAAGAAACCCCCATGATGAAGCAGTACCGCGAGGCTCGCGAAAGCTTAGAGGATGATACTTTGTTATTGTTTCGATTGGGAGACTTTTACGAGTTATTCGAGCGTGATGCAGAACGGGGAGCGGCAATGTTGGGGATCACCTTAACCAAGCGTCATGAGATGCCTATGGCTGGTATCCCTTTTCACGCCGCAGAAGGGTATTTAACCAAGCTTTTGAATGCGGGGCATAAGGTTGCAATCTGCGACCAGTTGGAAGCTGCTCAGACTGGGAAACTGGTAAAACGCGGCATTACCAGAATTCTCACCCCTGGAACGGTGCTGGAGGAAAGGCAGTTAGATGCGGCCAGCAATCATTTCATTCTCGCCATGGATTTTGACAAAGCAGAGCTTTTCGCTTCTTGGTTAGATTTATCAACCGGAAAGTTTGTGCTTTTACAAACTACAAGTGTCCAGAGTTTTTTAGGGGTTCTCAGCTCTTTAGCACCGAGGGAAGTCATCACCTCTGAAAATTGGCAAAAAAAGCTTTCCAAATTAGAGAACCCTCAGAATTTTACGGATGAACTTGATCGGGTGCTTGGGGAGATTAGCCAGACCGAACGTCCTGATTTTGATTTTGATCCCAAAGCGGGTGCTCGCGAGGTTATGGAGAGCTTGGAAGTGATGAATTTGGAAGGATTTGGCATTGGCCTAGATCATCCCTCTCTGGGGGTGGCAGGGGCCTTACTCGTTTATGTGGAGGATGTACTTAAAGGGAAACCCGGCAACCTTAGAAGGATTGAAGAATTCAAGGAGGAGGAAGCCTTGATCCTAGATCCAGCCACGCAAAGAAACCTTGAAGTCTTTAAAACTTCGTCCCAAACCCGAAAAGGGTCACTCATGGATTCGATGGACGAGACGGTAACGGCAGCAGGTGCCCGACTCTTGGAAAGATACCTGACATCTCCGGAAAGAGACCTTGGAGAAATCAAAAGGCGGCAGAGTCTGGTCAATGAATTTTCAAAGGTTCCTGAGGTTGTCCGGGAAATGGGTCAAGTTTTGAAAACGGGAAGTGATTTGGAACGTATTTTGGGACGCTTGCGAAATCGATTAGTTCGACCACGGGAACTTGGCGGACTTAGAGCAACCATACGTGGGCTTCCCAGAATTCGTGAAGTGTTGTTGCAACAACAGGATCAGTACCCTGCCATTCGGGATTTAGCCCTTCAAGTAGAAACTTTTGATGAGCTTGCAACCATGCTCGAGGATGCCTTGGAAGAAGAACTCCCTGCAGATATTAAGGTGGATGTAAAGGGGGAAGGGGGCCGGGTAATCCGTGCCGGATACAATGATACATTTGATCAGCTTCGGGATTTGGGTAGCGGAGGAAAACGATGGATCTTGGATTTAGAAGCGAGCGAGCGTGAAAAGACCGGGATTTCAAATTTAAAGCTAAAGTACAATGGTGCTTTTGGATATTTTATCGAAATTACCAAGGCTAATCTTCATGCAGTACCCGAGCATTATGTGCGAAAGCAAACCATGACCAATGCGGAGCGTTTTTACACGGAAGAGCTCAGGCAAAAGGAAAAAGAAATCGTTAATGCGGAAGAACGGGCAGTGGCTAAGGAGCAGGAAATATTCCTCCAAGTGGTGGAGAAGTCCCTCGAGTATGCAGATGGGCTATCTCAGGTAGCTGAAGTCTTGGCACAGCTTGATTTATTTTCTTCCTGGGGTGCGATACTTCGGGACCGCAACTATTGCTTACCTGAATTCGTGGAAGGAAAAGACATCTTGGAGATCGAGCAAGGCCGACATCCAGTGGTTGAGGCGGTATTGAAGAGGGAAAGCCTCGGGCTGGCTGGGACGCATGCATTTGTTCCCAATGATTGCAGGCTTTCCGCAGATGATGAACAGATCGCGTTAATTACGGGTCCAAATATGGCAGGAAAATCTACTTTTATCAGGCAAGTTGCTTTGATTACCCTAATGGCCCAGGTCGGCTCTGCGGTTCCCGCAAAAGCCTGTAGGTTAAGCTTAGTGGATCGAATCTTTTCAAGAGTGGGTGCCGGGGATGAATTGGCCCGAGGGAATTCTACTTTTATGGTGGAGATGAATGAGACCGCAAATATCCTTAATAACTGCACCCCAGCCAGCCTCATCGTCTTGGATGAGATCGGTCGGGGAACCAGTACTTATGACGGCTTGAGCATTGCATGGTCGGTGATTGAGCATCTGCACGGAACTGGGGGAAATGGACCTAAAACCTTGTTTGCCACCCATTACCATGAACTCACGCAATTATCTGAATCTCTGCCCCGTTTGAGAAATTTTTCAGTGGCAGTCAAGGAATGGAATGACGAGATTATCTTTGTTCGTCAGGTCACACCTGGAGCTTCCGAGCGTTCCTTTGGTATCCAAGTAGCCAGGCTTGCAGGTTTACCTGATTCTGTGGTCGGTCGTGCGAAAGAGATCTTAGCTGGTTTGGAGACTGGAGATCTGGCCGCGGATATATCGACGGTCGGAAAAACAGCTGCAACTCAATCCAAGCCTTTGTCAAAAGAGCCGATCAAGGATCAAGCAAACGACGAAGAAGAGGAAAGGTCGCTTGAAAATAAAAAGCGAAGAAGAACGCCAAAAAAAAAGGATCCCTCCCAGCTGGAACTCTTTTGAGCAATGAGCGATCTTTTGTATTCCGAGGAGTTTGGAAAGGATAAAAATCCAACCTTCATCTGCTTGCATGGTTTACTAGGTTCTTCCCGAAATTGGCGTAGTGTGGCCAAGGCCATCGGAGAAAAATTTCATGTTTTCGCCTTGGATTTGAGAAACCACGGGCAGTCTTTTCATTCTGATAATTCATCCATCGCATCCATCTCC
>Ga0213863_10000338_pt1 | contig 36868 bp, 17 predicted proteins | sample PICome_8_FD_160128 | JGI IMG/M metagenome (GOLD analysis project Ga0213863, IMG submission 160128) | Coastal seawater microbial communities near Pivers Island, North Carolina, United States - PICO497 | ecosystem: Environmental > Aquatic > Marine > Coastal | place: USA: North Carolina... | reverse complement strand
GTCAGGGTGAGATGACGCGTGCTTAGGCGAGAACTTCGCGAACCACCTGATGTTCCTCCACACCGGTAAGCCGTTGGTCGAGACCGAATGCCCGGTAAGTCAGTTTTTCGTGGTTCAATCCAAGGAGGTGAAGTAAGGTGGCGTTGAAGTCGTTGACATGCACCGGTCCACTTTCGATCCCATAACCCAATTCGTCGGTTCGACCATGAACATAACCGGGTTTGACTCCGCCACCCGCCATCCAAACGGTGAAGGCTTCCTTGTGGTGGTCCCGACCAACCTTGGTTTTCTCACCCGATCCATTCGCACCCTGAGCCATGGGAGTCCGCCCGAATTCGGCGCTCCACACCACCAAGGTTTCATCCAACAGCCCCCGTTCCTTCAAATCTTTGAGGAGGGCGGCAATGGGCTGGTCCACTTGTTTGCATTTTCTGGGCAAGTCGTTGAATACGGAATTATGATGATCCCATCCCTGATCGAATAATTGAACAAATCGGACCCCCCGCTCGACCATCCGCCGGGCAAGCAGGCAGTTATTGGCAAAGCCATTGCCTCCAACTTGAGCACCATAGGCTTCAAGAGTCGGGGTTGATTCCTTGGACAAGTCCTGAAGTTCGGGCACGCTGGACTGCATCCGATAGGCCATTTCATACTGGCTGATGCGGGTGGCGATTTCGGGGTCCCCCACCCCATGAAGTTGTTCCCGGTTGAGTTGGTTAACTGCATCCACTACCCGCTTGCGGGCGGTGGAATCCACTCCCTTGGGATTGGAGAGAAAGAGAACCGGATCCCCTTTGCCACGAAATTCGATACCCTGATAGACCGAGGGCAGAAATCCACTTCCAAAAACACTGTTTCCGGCGCCCGGGTATTGTCCGGTTACCATGACCACGAAGCCGGGGAGGTCCTGATTGAGGGAACCAAGTCCGTAATTGGTCCATGCTCCAAGACTGGGTCGACCGAAACGACCGAACCCGGTCTGCATGAACATTTGGGCCGGAGCGTGGTTGAATTCGTCGGTGTGCAAGGTGCGGATGAAGCACATCTCATCGGCACAGCTTTGCAAGTTGGGCAAAAGGCCTGATATTTCAATGCCTGATTGCCCGCAGGGTTTAAATTGGTATTGCTCCTCATTGGGGGTCCCCAGCAAGGTGGGTCGGGAACGAATAAAGGCAAGCTGTTTGCCCTCAAACATTTCCTGGGGGCAAAGCTCCCCGTTGCGCTCCTGCAAAGCTGGTTTGTAATCAAACAGATCCAGATGGGAAGGAGCTCCCACTAGATGAAAGTAAATCACGCTTTTGGCTTGGGGGGCGAAATGAGAGATTGGTGCGTCAGCACGGGCTCCAAGATCCTGGCCGAGGAGTTCGGCGAGAGCAAACCCTCCGACTCCCATACCAACCCGTTGGAATAGTTGCCTGCGGGTTAAGGTCTGCAGGTAGTGATCGACTGGATGGTTGGATGGTTGCATCAGTCCTTCAGCCTTGGGTGATGGTTTCGTCGAGGTTGAGCAACGCGTTGGCCACGAAAAACCAAGAAGCGAGTTCCAAGCGGTCAACCTCACCATCGATTTCGATGACCGAACAAGCCTTGAGCAACTCCTGGGCCCGCTTAGGATCGGCACGTAAGCGCTTCAACTCCTTGGCCCGCAGCGAAAGGAGAATGGAAAGCTCACGCTCGCTCGGTGCACGGGTCAGGGCCCGCCGGAAGGCGATCCGTACCTTGTCCTCAAGAGAATGACCAGGGCTGAGGGAAACGAGTTCCCGAGCAAAGCCAAGAGCCATCTCAACATAGGCCTGATCATTGAGCAGGGTAAGAGCCTGTAACGGGGTGTTGGTCCGACTGCGTTTGGGTAGGCAGGAGGAGCGGTCGGGCCCATCGAAATTCACAAAGCTCGCATAAGGAGCCGCCCGGCGCCAGATCACATAAATTCCTCTGCGAAAACGATCCTCATTGCGGGCAGCAAGGTACTTGGGTTCATTACGCCCGGTCTGCCTCCAAAGGCCATCGGGTTGCGGAGGATAGACGGGCGGACCTGCCATTCGCTCACTCAACAAGCCCGATATCCGAAGGGCGTTGTCACGAATCATTTCTGCCGACATCCGGATCCGCGGACCCCGCTGAAAAAAACGATTGGCTGGATCGAGCTCGAGTATTTCCGGGGTGATCGTGGAGCTTTGTGCATAGGTGGAGCTGAGCGCGATCAGTTTGTGAATCCGTTTCATGGACCATCCGCCTTCCATGAATTCGACGGCTAACCAATCAAGCAAATCAGGGTGGGTGGGCAACTCGCCTTGGGCTCCGAAGTCCGCCTCGGTAGAAACGATCCCCGTACCGAACAATTGGCCCCACCATCGGTTGACGGTGACTCGAGCGACCAGAGGATTCTCGGGATCGATCAACCACCGGGCGAGTCCCAAGCGGTTGTCCGGCCAACTTTCCTTCCAACCATGCAAGACCTTGGGCACTCCGGGGAGAACCTTTTCCTGGGGAGACAGGTAATTGCCTCGGGACATCAGTCGGGTCTCCCTGCCCTCTTCCATTTCCACCATCACCAGAGTCGTGGGTGGATCGGACTTGCGGTAATTCGCTTGAACCCGTTTCAAATCTTTACGCAGGCTCAGGATCTCCGGGGAAGCCTTTTCGAAATGATCTCGTAATTCTTTTTCCTCCTTGGCTGAGCGTTTTGGCTTGGTCAGAAGTTCCGCAACCTCGAAATCAATTTGAGAAGTTCGGGGAAGAGCGCCCTCGGATAGCGAAAAGCGGGGCCTCCCCACATTACGGCCACCTCCATACTCGTGGCTCATTTCGATCCGTAAAACCGTTGGTTCGGTCAAATCCAGGGATTTGGCAAGTTCGAGCCGAACCCAATGCGGCTTTCCGAATTCCGGGGATATGGCCCATCCGTTGCGTTTTGAAATTTCTCCATCGAACAAATGCTCGGGTTTGAATCCGCCTTGGGAAAAATCGGCCTCGGCACGAACGAAGGCCAGGGAACGGTTCCCCTCATCCAGATAAAGATTCAATTCACTGAGTACGAAATTGGGGTTGGCATTGGTGAAGTTTCTACCTGGCCCTTGACCGGGCAGGCTGTCATGAAGAAGAGTTTCCAGTTGCAGGGAGTTCCAGTTGCCCGCTTGCACCCGTAGTCGGATCGAGTAGGTCGAAAGGTTTCCGCTCTTCCCCCTCGCCAGAAGACTGTTGTCTTCAAAGATCTCAAAATCTTCCCCTCCATCGGACTCAGCTGAGATAGGAACCAGCGGTTTCCATGTATGGTCCAGTTCATTGGCTTGCTCGAGAAGATCGGCTTGCCGAGTCTTCCAGGCGGCGAATTGCTCCTCAGACCGCTTCTCCACCTGCTTCCATTCGCGGGTGACTTGATCAACCGCATCCTTGAGCCGAGCACGAAGGGCCTGCTCTTCTGCCGATGTCGGCAATTCCATTTTGGGCCCCCAAAAGTCAAAGGATACCCCAGCACCGCTCTTGTTTTCGACCTCCAGGGGCGTATTATTGAAAAACGCAAAGAATTGATAGTACTCCTCCTGAGAAATTGGATCGTACTTGTGACTGTGGCATTGGGCACATTCGAGCGTCGCCCCCAACCAGGTCAGTCCGGTGGTGTTGACCCGATCGAACACTTGATTGACCCGGTTTTCCTCCGGGTGTACGCCAGCTTCGACGTTGCAGGTGGAAGTCCGATGAAAACCCGTTGCGATCCTTTGATCAAGAGACGGTTCGGGAAGGAGGTCTCCGGCAAGCTGTTCGACGGTAAACTGGTCGAAAGGTAAATCCGCGTTCATCGCCTCAATCACCCAGTCGCGATAGGCCCAACTGTCTCGCAACTGATCGGCCTGAAAGCCATTGGAATCGGCATAGCGGGAAAGATCCAACCATTGGCGGGCCCAGTGTTCTCCATACCTAGGAGAAGCCAGGAGCCGGTCCACAACCTGCTCGCGGGATACGGGAGAATCGTTGATAAGAAAATCATCGATTTCCTCGACCGTCGGCGGAAGCCCAATCAATCCAAGCGTGACCCGACGCAACCATCTTTCCGGTGATGCGGGGGTGCTGGGTTCCCATCCCCGTTGGCGCAATTCGCGGAGGACGAAGGCGGCGATGGGATTTGCGATAAAATCGCTGGAGGCAAACGCGGGAACTGCGGGGCGCGATGGAGGGGTGTAAGCCCAATGGGTTGCATAGGAAGCCCCTTCAAGGATCCATTGCTCGAGGAGCGAAATTTCATCGGGAGTCAGAGCCTTTCCCTTCTTAGGCATGCGCCCTTGGTCTTGCGCACGAACCCGAAAGAGCAACTCGCTCACCTCAGGTTTGCCGGGAACCACCGCGGGGAGCCCAGACTTTCCTCCCCGATAAGCAAACTCAGCAAAATCCAGCCTCAGTTCGCTTTTGGGATGATCCAAGCCATGACAAGATATACAATTTTGAGAGAGTATCGGACGAATTTCCCGGTTAAAATCAACCTTAGCAAGGAGATGCCAAGAGTCATGCAAGAGAATGATACTACTAAGGACAAAAAATGGAAGAAGCCTAAACAAGATGTAGACTATTAAAACTTCAGAGCCTCTCTCCAATCAAGCTATTTTAATGTAAACACCACAAATTTCTATCGAGGACGGCTTCCCGGAGGGCCCCGGCCTGGACCACCATCTCGAGGATTTCCATTTTGCTGAGGTTCACCATTTGCTTGAGCTTCTTGCTGCTGAGCAACCCGTTCTGCGACTCTTTTGACTTCGGTTATCGTTCTTTCTTTTCTTTCCTGATCCACAATTGCCTCGGCCCAAGTCATGGCAATCTCTGGATCCTTACGAACCACCTCTCGAACAAATCTTTGAATCGGTTCGTCCATCAGTTCACCGGAGGGAAATTGATTGAGCCACTCTGCAGTAGCAGTCGGATCCTTTCGGGCCCACTGGGTAACCACCTCTTCCATACTCTCTGATCGGGCTTCTCCCTCGGGCATTTCGGAAACCCATTGGGCAGCTTCTTGCGGACTTTTTTTTGCCCATCTTTCCGCAACATCTTCACTCACTGCTACTTTGATCTCGGACTCATCCATGTTCTCAACCCACTGTACCGCTCGTCCAAGATCCTCCCTGGCAATCTTTTCTCCAATTTCTCCAAACGCATAGTTCTGCAACGATCCCTGCGGTAAATTTTCTGCGAACTGTACCGCGGCAGCCTCGCCATTCTGCCATGTTTTTTCAATCAATATAGAAGCAGCCCTGCCCCGTGTCCTCCCATAGGGAAGGCTGGTCATCAATTCGGTGGCAGCTCCGATGTCTGATTCTGACATCCCGCTTATTATTCCAACATAATATGGATTTTCATCCCCTTCGAAGTTTTCATTGGCCCAGGCAATCGCTCCATCCGAATCATAACGAGCCCAAGAATCAAGTACGGAACCCGAACCAATTCTTTGCTCAAAGCCATCGAGATTGGAAGTCCATTCCAACGCCGCTCTTGGATCGGCCTGCCCCCAACTGAAGCTCAACATCCTAAGCTCACTGAATCGTGCTGGCCCTTCTGGTAGCTTTTCGTAAGCCTCTCTTGCGGTGGCAATATTTTCACTGGTAGGATTCTGCAAGAGCTCGGTAAATGCTTGTAAACGCACCACGGGATTGGATGAGTCCATTCTCTCACGAAAAGAATCTTTATATTCTGGAGGTTTGATCGTTTTAATCTCGCTGGTCTCCTGGATCATTTCTGGGTCTTCAGAAATTTCGACTCTGGAATCGGTCGTACTTGATTTACTTCCTTTATTTGCCGAGGCTTGCTCCTCACCCTGCACTGCTTGCTTGTCTTCAATCCCTTGACTCAAACCCGAGGAAGTTTCAGGGAAATTTTGATTCATTCCTTGCTTCCAGCCAAACCAATAGGCAAGGAGTGAAATCATTACCCAAGACAACAGCAGCAATGTTTTATTCATCTTCATTTAATTTTCTAGAAATAAATTTAGAATGATACACTCGATGGTGCAAGCAAGACTCAAGAGAAAAAAGAATTTTAGCTCTAGAGGCTTTTTTTAGTTTACGGCTTCTTAGCCGAGATAATACCTAGACTCAAATTTAGGGTGAATTGCGATCCGCAAGAGGAAAAGTTACCGACATTTACCAAAAGAATTATAAATTCAGGCCAAACTTTGTTAAAACTTTGACCATCATGAAATAAAGTACCCCAGTAAGTACAATACAGGCAGCTAGAGAGAAAGGGAAATTGATTCCTTTCCGTAACATCCAGGGGAGAACTAAAAACATAGGCAAGGATGGTAATACATACCAGAAAGTCCCTTCAGCATGGTTGGCTATTTTGGAAACATTTACTTTTTCTCCATACATCCAAATCATTCCAAGAACCGAAATAAGAGGAATGGATGCAATCAAGCTTCCAAGTAAAGGAAGTTTCTTAGAAACCTCAGAAATAAGCACAATGATCAGTGCCGAAACCAAAAGTTTTACCAAATACCAAATCATGACTCGATGGTTTGGGTTTCAGATTCTTCAACCGAAGAATTTTGATTTAATTGAATGGTTTGCGTAGGAAAGGCAAATTCGATGCCCGCTTCATTAAAGCGGCGTAGAATTTCAATATTAACCCACTCGCTGAATTTCATAAAATCCCAGTAAGCGGCAGGGAAAAACCAATACATACATTTGAAATCGAGGGAGGATGCAGAAAAATCACTAAAATAAACCCGGGGAAGCATTTCCCCTGCTGGATCTAGCCCCTCATGATCCTTGAGGATATCTTCAAGGATTGCTTTAGCTTCTCTCACTTTATCTGGAGAAGTGTCGTAGGTCACTCCAATGGTAAAAATCCGACGAATAAAAGGTCTTTTGGCGATATTATGAATTGATTTATTAGCAAGCTCTCCATTCGGAACCGTTACTAGATGCCCATCCAAGCGACGCAATCGGGTGGAACGTAAACCAACTTCTTCAATCACTCCGTCATGGCCATCGTAGTTGATGCGATCCCCGAGAGCAAAAGGCTTATCTGTAAAGATGACCAAAGATCCGAATAAATTTTTGATCGTATCTTGTGCAGCAAGTGCAAATGCCAACCCCCCTAAGCCTAAACCTGCCACCAAGGCACTCACTGGTTTATCACTTAGTGCCTGGGCGATGCTGACAATACCAAAAACAACTACGGTCACACGCAAGCTTTTCCGGACAACCGGAACTAACATGTCATCAAACTTACTCTCTGTCTTTTCAGTCTGCCTACCAAGCCAGGAACTGGGAACATCCACCAAATAGTAGGCCAGAAAACTCAAGGCAATTACCAGTAGAACCTCTAAACCTGTGACCACTAAGTTCTCCGCCAAGCTTCCAGTTGGACCAAGAGAAATAAAATGCACGCCAACTCGTAACCCGCCCCAAATACCGAGGAGAGGGAGTGATTTCCCCATGGCTTGAAAAAAGACAGCCCGGTTGGATTCAAGTTTAGAAGAAGAGGATATTTTTTGGGTCCAAGCTTTAAGACTCTTGGCAACCAACCAGAAAAACAGGATACAAAAAAAGAAAGTTATAATCTGGATTCCCGAGTTTCCCGCAACCAGTTCGTGATCGAACCAAGGAGGGTACCACTGGTACTGTGTTTGATTTGCTAAATAAAAAAATGTCACATCCTGAGTTGGTTTAAATCAATAACATCCATACTATACAACCCCACTCGATCAAAATAAAACATATAATTTATGTACAAGTATATGCATCGGAAGCCGATTTCGTTTCAAGGATCAAAAAGTTGTGATAACATTATTTCAGCTCGGAGAACTGCAAAGCGGTTCTAATGGTTCCTAACTGGAGAAGACTTTAGATGGAAATGCCCAGTAATACGCCCCCTGCCAACCCGGCAAAACCCTTAACTAAAGTGATCAGTTCTTTCCTAGTTCATCAAGGTAAGTTTTTGATTTTGAAACGGTCCATGTTAGTCGGAAGCTTTCAGGGATACTGGTCTTGTATTTCGGGTTATCGTGAAGAAGATGAACAACCTTTAGAGACGGCATTGCGGGAAATTTCAGAAGAAACTCATCTAACGAGAACTTCCCTAACTCTTCTGAAATCGGCCGGTCCCTACTACAGCGAGATACCGGCAGTTATTTTTGAAAGTCATTGGTTTCTTTTTGAATCTGAAGATAAAGACATTTCCTTGGATTGGGAACATGATGAATTTAAGTGGATTAAACCCGCTGAGATCGGAAAATTTAAAACCGTCCCTTGGCTAGAAAACATGATCAAAATTTTATCATAATTGAGTTTTTTTCGGTTAATGTAACAGATTCCCCCCAACACATTTGAATAAAAACTGAGAAAAGAAAAAGTTTACCTAATTTTTGCCATTTTAAAGCTAATGGAACGTTCCTTGCATACATAAATACTAGGCAACTCTTTCTCTTTTAAAAAAGTAAACTCGGTCATGCTTCTATTCTTACTAGCCAATAATTCCCAAATAACATCACCTCATTTGCGATCTAAAACTTTCAGCTTTATCTAAAGCTTTTTATTTTTGTGGTGGGTGTGAAGTTTTTTCAAAAAAAAATTATAAAATATGAGCTAAGAACAATAAATTTTCTTAGTTTCATATTTATGTGTGCCTCCCCCTCCTTTTTACCCGGTCAATATATTCGGTTCCAATCTCCTTTAGTTGATTCACATCTCTTTAGTGAAACGCTAACAAAAGCAAGTAGTTCATTGCTTCTCCCCTTAAACGAAACCATCCCAATTAGAGCGAGAAACCAAGCTTTAGAATCTTCAATGAGCATCTTAGAAAAGTATGATTCAGCAAAGAAAAACACGGGGTTTTCGATTGATATTAGAAAGTTTAAAGACTCTTCCTGGGATCTTCAAAAAATGATTACTGGCAAAAAGGATTTCATAAACTTTTCTCTACATCTGGTCGAAATGCTAAGTTCTTGGAAAACGCTTTTGGAAACGAAGCATCTTGAAATCAAGAAGTCTACCGTCTCAGGAAAGCATACAAACATGGCAATCGATCTAGGTCACTCTTCTGTTATCAACTCTTGTACGGGTGGACAGAACATTCAACAGCAACTTTCGAATGCGTCAAAAGAACAAGTGCAAGAGGAAGAAAATATCTTCGGTGCATTTTGCCTGGCAGAGCCTTCTCAGTATGGGGAAAACCGGAATTCATCCATTAAAATGGGCTTAAGCTCACCCTCTTTGTTTGCCCCAACCCGAAATCCAACACCTTCCTTTTCAGCTAATAAAAAAGTTTCTATTCCCAGTGAGGAATCCTTAGCAATCGGCAAAATTAAACCGCTTATCACCAGTGGTCAAAGGCGTGCAAGACCGAATTGGAGTGGTGCCGCAACCGTATACAATTGGGAAATTAGTAATTTCAATGGCACTGCAGGGAACGGCTATGATAAATTTCTTTTTGGTGACCTTGACTTTTCCGGGGGAAATAAGTTCAAGATTCAGGTTCTCCCCGTTCATGCGACCCTTCCGGATAACAATATAACCGATAGTGGAAACACCGTTGGATTCTCATCCGTTCAAAACACATTTCAAAACAAAAGTTTTTCTTTTCTGAATGCCAACGGTACGATTACTGGTTTGAGTGGGAATGTAAATGACTCTTTCGAAATAGATAGTCGGGCCTTTTCGTATTATGCGGGTCATTGGTATGGCGACTGGAGTGTTTCTCATGATGGAAGCGGAAATTTTGCCTTGGATTATGTCGTTGTCCCGGAACCCTCCACCTATGCAATGGTATTTTCCCTTTTCGGATTTCTTGGTTTAAAAAAACAAAACCGTAATACAATGAGCCGTTTCCTGGCTCATTCTTTCTCGTTTTTACTTCGGTTTTTAAATGGTAAGTCCTTTCCCCATCCTATTACCAGGAAATGAAGGCTCTTTTAGGTTCCTGCTTTTTCATTCTTTTAACTTCAATATTTGGACTCAAGGGTGCCCCCATTGATTCCAAAGTTTTGGTCCTAAATGAGAAGGAAAGACCCCAACTTTTTTACCTGGGCTTTCAAAAGTACAACCTTGTAAAAGATCCTTTTTCTTTTGGAAAATCTACCCTCTATGACGTCTGGGATGCCGACGATTTTTTCAGCCCTACTGATGATAGCTTTCAGACCCCCTTCATTGCCTCTTTTCCCTGTACCATCCTACTTAATGAACTTTATTCGGAAACCGAAACAGGCAAGGCAGTTGCCATAAATACCAACCATGATCCAGAGCTTAACCTGGCAATGGCACTGAAGGATTTTGAGATTAGAAAAGCAGCGAAAATTAAGATTGGTGCAGGAAAGAAAGCAAAGGTAGCAATGGCAGAGTCCATATCAGGTAAAAATACATTCTATTCCGCTGCCCTGCCATCTTCAAGCCCCGGCACGCCTGATTTTAGAATTGGAGAAGCGGTAAGTTATCTTGCCATATTTTCCGTCTTCTTGCTGATTCTCTACGGACTTCATAACAGCGTACTATTTTCGAATCAGACTGTTTCAAAGCAGCGTATTATCATCGCGAGGAGAAAGAGATGGCTCCAAAAACTCGCTAGATATGGTTTAATAAACCAAGCAAAATTTACCCTTCTTATGAAACAAATCAAGGCAAAGGACTGGAATTTAAGATTGAAGCAAGAAACAACTCGTCAGTCTGGGTTACTGGAACCGGATGATATCATCGGAGACTTAAGCAATCGGAATAAAGGGGAGTCCGTAGTCAAGATCAGGGACATATCATTACCCAAAACCTCTCGATAGGTTTCCAAAGTCTTAAGAAAAGTATAGAATTCCGAGGCTTGCGGATTCTGGTCATAAGCAGCTGCATAAATTGCGGATGCCTTGGCATCTGCACCCCCGTAAATTTCTTGTACAGATTTGTAAGCCTCTGATTCAATTTCTTGTAAATCGCGCTCTTTTGTTCCCATGATTTTTGCAGCTTCCCCGGCTCCCTCAGAGCGAAAACGGGAAGCGATCTGTTCCCGTTCACTTACCATACGCTCGTATATGCGACGTCGCACGGTTTCATTGTAATTAATTCGCTTGAAACGAACATCGAGCAACTCGATACCAAACCCAGAAAGCTTTTCCGCGGCTTTTTCAAAGATTTGCTGTTCAACTTTCTCACGCCCTATTTTAATTGGATATAACGCCCCTACATTTTCAATCCCTTTCACCAAATCCTGATCGGTCTTGGCCACCCTGTCCTTCGAAGTGCGGACAATCTCAATCAGCTCGTGTTTGGCAACTGCATTTCGGGTTTCACTGCCTAAGATATCATTAAGGCGAGATATCGCACTTCTCTCGTCTCGTAAACGGAGAAAGTATTGCATGGGATCACTAATTCTCCAACGGGCGAAGGTATCGATAATCAGATAAGTTTTATCTTTGGTAGACATCTCATTGGAAGGCCCGTCCCAAGGAAGAAAACGTTTTTCAATTCGATTAACTTCCTGAATAAAGGGAACCTTGAAATGCAAGCCCGCTTCGGTCACAGGCTTCCCTACGGGTTTGCCAAATTGAGTAATAATCACTTGGTCAGTCTCCTCCACAACGTAAGAACAGACAGAGAACCCAATGACTGAGAGAATAATGACGATTGGAATGAGCAAAATTTGAAACTTCATCGTGAGAAACCTCCATCTTTATTAGAATTCAACTGTAATAAGGGCAAAACTTGGGAAGCATCTTCATCAATGATAATCTTCTCTCCCATCTGGGGAATTACTTCCTTCAGCGTCTCCAGATACAATCGGGTGCGAGTAACATTGGGGGCCTTTTTAAATTCAGTGAACTGGGCCTCGAATCGGGCCACATCCCCTAAAGCCTCGTTTACCCGCTTCAGAGCATACCCTTCTGCGGCTTGGATCTTTTGGTCCGCGACTCCACGGGAACGGGGAACTTCCTTGTTATACTCCCCATTTGCTTCATTGATCATGCGCTCCCTTTCTTGCTGTGCTTGATTTACCTCATTAAAGGATGCCTGGACAGGGGGCGGTGGATTAACGTTCTGCAATTGAATTTGATCAATCCCGATTCCTAGCTCATATTTCTTGACTAGGGTTTCCAGACGGTTTCGGGCTTCCTCTTCAATTTCCTGTCTTCCGATAGTAATGACTTCATCCACGGTTCGATCTCCCACCACGGTTCGCATTACTGACTCGGACACATAACGCAGCGTACCTTCTGGGTCCAAAACATTAAACAAATATAATCGAGGATCACTGATTCGGTACTGTACAATCCACTCGACTTCAGCAGCATTCAGGTCGCCTGTCATCATACTTTTCTCCCGATCTCGGGAACGGCGTTCGGTAAATTGACTGGGGTTGGTTGCTCCGGTACTGCCGAATCCATATTCTTGCTTGAGCTGCCTGCGCACTGGAAGAACATAAACCTCATCCACTCCAAAGGGCATTTTAAATCGTAGACCAGGCTCCACGGTCTTGAGATATTTTCCAAATCGCAGGACAACTCCCTGCGACTCCGCTTGAACCGTGTAGAAAGAGGTGACAACACCGGCCAAGACCAGAATCACCACGACCAACCACACAATTAATCCATTACGGATAAAGTCCGGTATATTTATTTCGATTTCTTTACTCATATTTGTTCAGCTAACGCAGGTTTGTTTACTCCGTCAATGCCCGAAGGCTGGTATTTATTTGATTTCATATTTTCTTCGCAAGGAGGACTGGATCTCTCTTGCATCGTAGGCAAAGCTTTCTTTCGGCTTCTCTTTGATCATACGAATGGTTTTGGCGACGAAAGGAATGTCATCCATAAATGGATCTCGAGCAGGGTAATGACGATCAAAGGGATAAGAAGCCACTCCACTCTCTAAGGAACTTCCCGTTTCCGAATCGACAACTTCGAAGTGAGAAAAACCCTGTTCCAGGCAAACCTCAGCACAACGAAGAAGGCAAAGCTCACCGGTCGCGGGATGGTAACCACCCCGAAAAGTCACCCTACTCAAGCCCTCTCCCAAGGCAGTATCTTCATAATAGGAGGGACCGTACAGAGTGCCCAACCCGCAGGAAGAAAGGAGAACCATACTGAAGAGGAGAGATAGTTTGAAAATAAGCCGCACTTGAAGTTAAATTATCTTCTTTTTTTTCGTTCGCAAATCCAGATAACTTAAGAACTTGCTCGTTTTGCGTCCCGCTTTCTCTCGGTAAAATCAAGAATGCGCTTGCGCAAACGGATACTTTTTGGAGTTACCTCCACTAATTCATCCGGTGCAATATATTCGATCGCTCTTTCAAGAGAGAACTTAATTGCCGGGGTTAGGGACTCAGTCTTATCACTACCTGCAGCCCTATGGTTGGTGACATGCTTAGCTTTCGTTGGATTAACTGGTAAATCCTCGGTTCTAGGGTTTTCTCCAACGATCATTCCTTCGTAGACTTCTTCCCCCGCACCAACGAACAATTTCCCACGAGTCTCTATATTGCGCAGGGCATAAGTCATGGACTCTCCCTTTTCCATGGAGACCAAGGTGCCAGAGCGACGGGTACGGATATCTCCGGAATCAGGCCTGTATTCCTTAAATAAGTGAGACATAATTCCTTCACCACTGGTTAAGTTGAGTAATTCAAACTCAAATCCAATTAACCCGCGTGTTGGTACTGTTGCTTCCAATTGAGTTCTCCCCCGATTCGCGGAAATGGACTCGACTACCCCCTTACGGTTGGCAAGTGATTGCATACATCCGCCCACGGCTTCGTCCGGCACTTCAAGATATAGAGTTTCAAAAGGTTCATGGGACCTTCCATCAATTTCTTTTTTTATGACCGTGGGGCGACTTACCAAAACCTCAAATCCTTCTCGTCTCATTTCCTCAACCACCACTGCGACCTGCATCGCACCACGGGCATTGACTTTAAATTCCGTTGATTCTCCGGTGTCTTCAAACTTGATCGAGATATTAGTACGGGCCTCCCGGATCAGACGGTCCCTGATTTCCCGGGAGGTTACCCGGTCCCCTTCCCTCCCTGCCATCGGGCCATCATTCACTGAAAAAGTCATCATCACGGTGGGTGGATCAATCTCTACAAATGGTAGGCTTTCCGAATCCTCGTAACTGGCAAGAGTCTCGCCAATATCCAGTTCCTCAAACCCTGCGATTCCCACAATATTTCCAGCGACTCCTTCGGCCGCGTCATTGGTCGAAAGAGCGGAATACTCAAAAACTTTGGATACTTTCCCCCTCTCCGGCTTGGTATCCCCTTGGATTCGCCAGATAGGATCCCCCACCTTAACTCGGCCAGAAAGCACTTTGCCTATCCCGATCCTGCCAACATAATCCGACCAGTCCACATTTGAAACCAGCATCCTGAATTCATCAGATGCTTCCACATTGGGAGGAGGAACAGATTTCACAATTGCCTCAAAAAGAGGCTCCATATCCAACCCTTCATCCTCTAAAGAAGCACGGGCAAAACCCTCCTTGGCACTTCCGTATAAAAACGGTGCATCAAACTGGTCCTCTCTTGCATCCAACTCCAAGAAAAGCTCAAGCACTCCATCCTGCATCTCTTCTGGACGGGCATTGGGCCGATCTATTTTATTAACGAAAACGACCGGATTCAAGCCTGCCGCCAAAGCCTTCTGTAAAACAAACCGAGTCTGGGCCTGAGGTCCTTCGTAAGCATCCACTACCAGCATGACACCATCCACCATCTTCATCACTCGCTCAACCTCACCACCGAAATCAGCATGGCCTGGAGTGTCTACAATATTAATGAGGTACTCCCCCCACCGTACTGAAGTGTTTTTTGCTTTAATGGTGATTCCACGTTCCCTCTCCTGGGCCATCGAATCCATCGCCCGGTCATCTAAAACCTGATTCTCGCGAAAGGATCCTGATTGCTTCAGCAATTGATCTACTAAAGTAGTCTTGCCATGATCAACATGGGCAATGATTGCCAAGTTACGAATACGGTCAGGAGAAAGTGCTGTCATTAGATGAAAAAAAGATTCCCAAAGTATCGGTTATCACTCCGACTTACAAGACTAGCTTTCAAATACTTTCGAGACCGCAAAATAGAAATTCAAGTTTGAATTTTTGGAAAAGTTGCAACGATTCAAGGAGTAACCCATAGCAAGCATCGGTTTTCAGTGGTTTGCTTGCTAAGGAATTCGGCGGAGCCAGAACCCATTAATTGGGAGAGAATCTTTTCCAAGGATTAACCGGTTCCAAACATACGGTCACCCGCATCCCCCAAGCCTGGAACAATGTAGCCTTTTTCATTTAATCTTTCATCCAAGGATGCGGTGTAAATGCTAACATCCGGGTGGGCTTTTTGCACACAGGTGACTCCTTCCGGAGCGGCGACTAAACAAAGAAGTCGAATTTCTTTGGCTCCTTCGTCCTTTAAGCGGGAAATTGCGGCTACCGAAGAATTTCCAGTTGCCAGCATCGGATCGACCGCAATCACCAAACGGTCTTCTAATTGATCCGGTACTTTACAGTAGTACTCTACAGGCTCGAGGGTTTCTTCATCCCGGTACAAGCCGACAAACCCAACCCGGGCGGCCGGAATCAATTCAAGAATGCCATCCAGTAAACCATTCCCCGCTCGCATGATGGAGACAAGGGCTAATTTCTTCCCCGATAATAAAGGAGACTTGGTTTGGCAAACCGGGGTATTTACCGTGACTTCCTGCAGGGGAAGATCCCGAGTAATTTCATAAGTCATCAACATTGAAATTTCCCAGAGAAGTTGCCGGAAGCTTGATGCAGGGGTTTCCTCTCGTCGCATTAAGGTTAATTTGTGCTGGACCAAAGGGTGTTCGATAATGGTTAAATTCTGGCTCATAAATCGGGGGTTATTGTTTCAAGAATGACGGGTTTTAATTCAATTGGATTTTCAGATATCTCGAAAGTCTTGGAAAGTAAATTTTGAGCTCGTTCGATGTCTCCTTCCCGGGACGCATGGATTCGAAGTATGGGTTCTCCCCGATTCACTTGATCTCCAATTTGGATCGCTTGATCCAGCCCGACCGATAAGTCCAAAACATCATGGGCATGGGTTCGCCCGCCTCCAAGTTCAATGATCACCTGGCCAAGCATCCGAGCATCTACGCTCTGGAGATAACCCGATTGGGAAGCAGAAAATTCAACTATTTTGGATGCCTTGGGCAGGTATTCCCCGGAACGCTCCAAGAAATCAGGAGGTCCCCCTAAAGAGAAAACCATGCGACCAAAGACTTCCGCGGCTTTTCCACTGACCAATGCTTGATTCAGGAGTTGAAAAGCCGCCGATCTATCTGGGGCAAGATCAGATTCCACCAGCAAATTCGCTCCTAAAGATAAAGTAACCTCCAACAACCGTTCCTCCCCCGGTTCATTCCGTAAGATTTTGAGTGCAGTTGCCACCTCCATCCCATTCCCGGCTGCACTGGAGAGGCTTTGGTTCATATCCGTGACTATTGCGGTGGTCGGGCAGCCCGCACCCTTTGCCACTGAAACTAAAGCACGAGCCAATTTTCGGGCGTCTTCTATGTCATGCATGAAAGAACCGCTCCCTACTTTTACATCCAGAACCAGTGCCTCCAATCCAGCCGCTAGCTTTTTGGAGAGAATGGAGGATGTGATCAGATCCACACTCTCTACGGTTCCGGTCAGGTCCCGGATCGCATAGAGTCTTTTATCGGCTGGAGCGATATCCTCCCCAGCTCCGACAATGGCACAGCCGACCTCCCTAACTACCTTTCTAAATGCATCCCCTGCCACCTGAGTGCGGTACCCAGGTATCGCTTCCAGTTTATCTAAAGTTCCTCCGGTATGACCAAGGCCCCGACCAGAAACCATGGGCACATAGGCCCCACATGCCACCAGCATGGGAGCAAGAATCAGAGAAACATTATCCCCGATTCCACCAGTCGAGTGCTTATCCACCACCGGACCCGGCAAGTCCCATGCTTGAATCCTACCGGAGTCACGCATTGCCAGGGTTAGCGCCACCCTTCCCTCCTCATTTAATCCGTTCAGGAAGACTGCCATGGCAAAGGCAGCAGCTTGGGCGTCACTCACTGAGCCATCAACCAGTCCCACAGTGACCTCATTGAACTCCTCATTGCTTAAAGATATCCCGTCCCTTACTTTTCCCAGAATAACCGGTATACTCATGGATGTAGAAGATGATCGGGCCCAAAAGAATCAGGGAGTAATTCCCCAATGGTATGCTTAATACAGCCACCCTCCAAGCCGGCAAGGGTAACCACGGTTTCAGGAGTAGAAAATTCGGCCAATTTTTGGCGGCACCCTCCACAGGGAGCGATCGGTTTTTCACTGTCCGCTACGATACAAATTTCTTCGATATGTTTTTCTCCGCCGGCAATCATGGCAGCAATGGCGGCTGCTTCGGCGCAGAGACCTTGTGGATAAGCTGCATTTTCCACATTGCAGCCAATAAATTCACCCCCACTGGTGGTACGGATGGCAGCACCCACTTTAAACTTGGAGTATGGAGCGTATGCATTTTCCCGAACCGTCCGAGCTTTTTTCAAAAGTTCACTCATGTTCTCCAAGATTGACCTGCTTGTGGAAAAAGATCAAGCCTTGCCAGCAAAGCAAAATCTTCCAAGAATCCAGATCCCCTTTTAATGAACTCCACAAATCACATCGACCAACTTGCCCGAAACCCTGGTACGGAACTTGACCTTGACTGGATTCTTGCAGTGCAAGCAAATACCTCTGCGATTGAAAGGAGATGCAAGAGCTTACCCGGCAGGCGTTCGATCAAAAAATCCAACCAAGCAGCTTGGTTATTAAAAGCAATTACTTGCATTGACCTAACCACCCTATCCGGGGATGATACCGAAAATCGGGTTCGCAGGCTTTGTCAAAAAGCGAAATTTCCCATTCGGTCCGACCTCTTGGAAAATTTGGAATTGGAGCCAGGCACGATTACAACCGGAGCCATTTGCGTGTACCATGATATGGTAACTGCGGCTGTCTCAGCCCTTGAAGGCAGTGGTATTCCAGTTGCTGCGGTCTCCACGGGTTTCCCGGCCGGGCTTTCCCCCTTCCCCCTGAGGTTGGCCGAAATTGGTGAATCCGTGCAAGCGGGGGCTCAAGAAATCGATATCGTAATTTCCCGCCGCCATGTACTGACCCAAAATTGGCAGGCCCTCTACGATGAGATGAAAGCCTTTCGTGAAGCTTGTGGAGAAGCCCATGTAAAAGCGATTTTAGCCACCGGTGAGTTAGGCACCCTGCGCAATGTGGCCCGGGCTTCGATGATCTGCATGATGGCCGGCGCAGATTTCATCAAGACTTCAACCGGAAAAGAAAGCGTCAATGCCACCTTGCCGATTAGCCTAACCATGATCCGGCAAATCCGGGATTATCAGGATCGAACCGGTTACAAAGTGGGTTACAAGCCAGCGGGTGGAATTTCCAAAGCAAAGGATGCTCTGACCTACCTCACTCTGATCAAGGAGGAATTAGGAAATCGCTGGCTCAGCCCCGACCTTTTCCGCTTTGGCGCATCCAGTCTGCTCGGGGATATTGAGCGTCAGCTTGAACATTTTGTAACCGGGCACTACTCGGCTAATTATCGACACGCAATGGGATAAGGAATGAAAGTTAAGGAAATTTTAGAAACGATGGATTATGGAAACGCTCCCGAAAGTAGCGAACAAGCTATGGACTGGATTAAAAAACATTCTGGAGAAATGGGGCTATACATTAACGGTTCCATCCTGATTCCAGATGGGAGGGAATTTTTTGAAACCAAAAACCCGGCAAATGGAAAACTTCTCGCTAAAATTTGCCAGGCAAGCAGTGAGGATATTGACGCCGCGGTTCTTGCCGCCCGGCAAGCTCAGCCTCATTGGGAAGGAATGGGTGGGCCGAAACGGGCAAAATATCTCTATGCCCTTGCCCGATTGATCCAAAAGCACTCGCGTTTATTCGCGGTGCTGGAAACCCTGGACAATGGAAAACCGATCCGAGAAAGTCGGGATATTGATATTCCCTTGGTCGCTCGGCATTTTTATTATCATGCTGGTGCCGCCCAACTCATGGAGCAGGAAATGTCCGATCAGCGGGCAATCGGGGTTGCGGGTCAGGTCATCCCCTGGAACTTTCCACTCCTCATGCTTGCCTGGAAAATTGCTCCTGCTATTGCCATGGGAAATACCGTGGTCTTAAAGCCTGCGGAATTTACTTCTCTCACCGCTCTTTTATTTGCGGAAATTTGCTTAGAGGCTGGCATTCCAAACGGGGTGATCAATCTGATTACTGGAGATGGACGGGTTGGAGAAAAACTCATATCCCATGAAGGCATAGACAAAGTTGCCTTTACTGGCTCAACCGCGGTGGGACGGAAAATCAGGGAGGCCATTGCTGGACAAGGAAAAGAACTTACCCTCGAACTTGGTGGAAAATCTCCCTATCTCGTTTTTGACGATGCCGACCTCGACAGCGCAGTCGAGGGCCTGGTGGACGCTATCTGGTTTAATCAAGGTCAGGTTTGCTGTGCCGGTTCCCGGCTCTTTGTACAGGAAGGGGTGGCGGATACTTTTCACCGTAAATTAATGGAGAGAATGAACAAGCTACGCATCGGTGACCCCATGGACAAGTCGGTGGATGTAGGGGCAATCGTGGATCCGAAACAACTTGAATCCATCACTCAAATCGTGGAAGATGGATTAAAAGAAGGCGGTATCCGATACCGTTCTCCGGCTGAGTTACCGGACAACGGCAGTTTTTATCCCCCCACTCTCATCACCGAAGTTGATCCGGCATGCCGCTTAATGCAGGAGGAAATTTTTGGTCCGGTCCTGGTTGGTTCCACTTTTCGCACCCCCGCCGAAGCGGTCGCTCTGGCCAATAATACCCGCTATGGATTGGCGGCATCGGTCTGGACCGAGAATATCAACCTTGCTCTGGATATCGCACCCAAACTGATTTGCGGAGTCGCTTGGATCAATTCGACCAATCAATTTGATGCCGCTGCCGGCTTTGGAGGAAGAAGAGAAAGCGGCTTTGGTCGAGAAGGAGGGAGGGAAGGACTCTATGCTTACACCCGCCCCATCCATGCTCCCTCTAAGAAACTTGAAAAAGTTGAGGCTCTTACCGGAAGTCCGGAACCTGACAACCTAGGGATTGACCGGACACCAAAACTTTTCATTGGGGGTAAACAAACCCGACCAGACAGTGGGTATTCCAACCCGGTTTTTTCAACGGAAGGAAAACTGATCGGTCAGGTTGGACAGGGAAATCGAAAAGATATCCGCAACGCGGTTGAAGCCGCAACCAATGCTCAAGGTTGGGGGAAAGCATTCGCCCACCTGCGTGCTCAAATCCTGTATTACCTTGGAGAGAACCTATCTGCTCGAAAAAATGAGTTTGCCGATCGCATTATTAGCATGACCGGATCCGAAAAAAAGATTGCTCAGGAGGAAGTGACAGCTGCCATCGATCGTTTATTTACATATGCAGCCTGGGCTGACAAATATGATGGTGCTGCTCACGGTGTCCCCATTCGCGGCATCGCCCTTGCCATGAATGAACCCGTGGGAACTATAGGTGTGATTTGTCCGGACGAATCCCCCCTGCTTGGATTAATCTCACTAATCGCTCCTGCCCTTGCCATGGGAAATACCTGTGTGGTGGTTCCCTCCGAGCCCTACCCCTTGTCTGCAACTGATCTCTATCAAGTCTTTGAAACCTCGGATATTCCAAACGGTGTGGTCAATCTGGTCACCGCAAGGCACGGGGATGTCATCGAGGCTCTTTCGGGGCATATGGATGTCGACTCCGTTTGGTACTTTGGATCATCCGGGCATTCCACCGCAGTCGAAAAGGCATCCGCCACGAACCTAAAACGTTCCTGGGTAAACCACGGCCTCCAGCGTGACTGGTCCGGAAGCGAACAAGGGCAAGGCAGGGAATTCCTGCGCCAATCCACCGAAGTAAAAAACATCTGGATTCCATACGGAGAATAGGATTTTAACAAAGACTGGATTTGGTCAGAAAAATCCATCCCCTATGTTCAGGAAGGTATAAAATTTTTCGAAATTAACGAGTACACCTCAAACCACTTGACTGAAATATCTCCCAGTCAAAATAGTTTGGTAGCATCCGAAACCTTGACAGAAAGATTGGGCCGGATCCTTTGGGGTTTCTAGATTTAGATACTGCTGTTCAAATCCATTGCGATCCAGGTTGTAACAAGGGCAAACCTCCAATGAACTCGGCCGGAGCAAACACTCGGCTCTCCTTGGGATATCCATGCCCCTCCGCTCCGAATCGTGAAATCCCCCTTGGAATTCATTCTTCCCAAAATCATCCGGGATGAATTCTTACTTGTTGGTTTCCGAAATTAAAAATCTCAAGCCAAAGGTTAAAAGCACAAAAAATTCAATCAGCCTATTAAATTTTTTTATGCAACTTCCAGATTTTTTAAGTCACTAAAACCTTTTTATTATTTTTTGGTTTTTACATAAATAATATGCTTTTTGAAAACTTTTTTAATATAGATATTTTATTTTTTGTTATCGTTTTACTTTATTAAAAAAAATACTCTAAGTTCTTATTCTGTGCCTACTTTTATAGGCTAAATCTATCTGGTACTTTTATTTTCATGTATTTTTTTGATCTTTATTGCTAAGTACAAATATTCGTAATACACTGTAAATCAATTATTTAAGACATTTTTATAATAAATTTTAAATTCCTTCCTAAATTAATCACAGAATTTCCCGAATTATGCGATTAATACCTAAACTCCCATAACTTTTAGCATGAGTATTCTTCATACCAAAAAAATATTTTTATTATTCATATCTTTTCTGATATCCATACCCTTGTCCCATGGACAGTCCACCATAGTCCCGGCAGGGCTTGGGGAAATGAGAGCGAGTCAACTAGCACGAGAAACTTCAATCTTTAGCGGAGAACTCTTGCAAACTGGGGGACAAAACCCAACCGTCAAAATTGTCTGGGGAGATGAAGACCGGGGAGCAGCTGTCTCGGCTCTCTCGAGCTGGGATAATATGGTAATCATTTCGACCAACCAGGCAGTCGGCAGTTTTTCGACCACCATCACTATACCCAATCAGGAAAAGATTTATTATTTCCGCTCGGTTGCCGAAAATGCAGGGGGAACCGTGGTATCCCGTTCCCTTGGCGTATTGAATCCATCCGCTCCGGTGGGAATCGCAGATTTGCAGGGGCGATGGTCATTCGATGATGATAATGTTTCAGTCGTGGCTTCCCCCTCCGAGTTTTCTGGGCTCCAGCTATGGTTGGATGCGAGCGAACTCTCAAGTGCTGGATCGACTTGGACTGACAAAAGTGGAAGTGGAAACTCTGCCAGTAAAACGGGGGCTGCGGTAGTTGTAGAAAATGATCAAAATGGACTCTCGGTTATGAATTACACAGGCAACGGCCAGTATCATGATTTTACCGCAATTACTGATATAAGAACCGTTTTCTGGGTAGTCTCACAAGACACCAGTGTAAACGGTTCAGGCTATCGATTCTTACTTTGCGGTGCTTCAGTTAGTCATTTTCATAACAATGCCAACGGAAAATTCTGGGGGAGTTCTGCAGAGAATAATATTAAGAGTGGATATACCCGTATGAATGGCTCGGTTCTTTCAGGTGATACGAACTACCCAAATAACCTTTCGATCATAAGCCTTAGAACAATCGGAAATGTCTCCGCTGACCGATTCGGACAGGATCGTGGTTTTGCCGGTAGGCAATGGGTCGGGAAATTAGGTGAGCTGATTGTTTATAATTCAGCTCTTTCTGATCATGAAATGGCCAAGGTCGAGTCCTATCTATCGAATAAATGGGCAATCTCGATTGCGACGGATGCAAAACGCTACAACCAGGCGGCGAAGGACTCATCGGCAAATGAATACCATGGTATTTTGAGGAAAACATTTTCCCCCACTACTCTTCCCACCCTCAAACTATGGCTGGATGCAACAGACATCGCATCGATCACCCATTCATCGAACGCGGTCAGTCAGTGGAACGATAAGAGCGGGAATAACTACCACGCAACTGCTAGCTCCGGACAAGAACCAACCACTAACTCTTCGTCAATTAACGGTAAGAATGCCCTCACCTTGGGATCTGGAAAAAAGATTTCAAGCACCTCTCCAGCGAATGCGAACTGGCAGGATCTCTACCTTGTTGCAAAGTGGAATGGAGGTGCCAACTTTAACAACTATGATGGTCTTTTCACCGGAACTTCGAATGTTAATGGGGACATCGGCATTATTGGTCACCAAGGAACTACCAATTTATATTCCACGAACTGGTTCGATAACATTTATTTGAACGGAGCAACCTCCTCTACAAATGGTGTTTTAGGAACCATGTCTTCGAATTTCATCCTATCCATATCTGCTAATTCAGCAGTTTCGGTGAATGGCTTTTTAATCGGAATTGATAGAACAAATGCAGGGCGGTCTTGGAATGGAGTAATTGGAGAAGTTATTGCATTAGAAAGTAAACTTTCTGATTCCAATCGCCATAAAGTAGAAGGCTACCTTGCTCATAAATGGGGGCTCACAAACAGCCTTGCCAACACCCACCCTTGGAAAACCGCTTATCCCCTTGCCGAAGGATCTCCCAGCTTTGTAACGGACTCTCCTTTTGGGGATGGTAAATCGATCGATTTAGCCAACGGACATGTGGAGATTTCCACGGGTGGAAACGAAGATAGATTCGATGGTAATGCTTCCTTCTCCGTTTCCGCTTGGGTTAAGGGTTGGCCAGAAAAACCTTTCCTTCCGATTATTTCCAAAGGTGGAGAAGTGCCCAGCCCCACCACCGTATCATCGATGAAATTATGGCTCGATGCTCAGGATCTTTCCACCATGGACAAAGGCACATCAGCAGGTGCAATCGGAACCCCAACAGGGGGCAGCAATGTAAAGTACTGGGCGGATAAAAGCGGGAATGGGCATCATGCTACCAGTTCGGGATCACCCAAGTATAACCTTAACACCATTAATTCTTCATTCCCCTCCGTGAATACCGATGTCGGTGACTTCACCATTGCCAATAGTCAAAGTGCTTTCGAGGCATGGGACTCCATGACCGTGATTTTTATTTTCGAATGGCTCGATACGAGCAACTGGGAATATTTTTTACAAAAGGGGAACGGTTTTGTCATCCAAAAGATGAACACCGGGGCCAATCAAGGAACTGGATTCAGGTATGGAAGTGGTTGGGGGGACCGCCTCAATGGAGGCAGTAAAACCGATGCCCGGTCTTCTCGGGGTTCGAAAATCTTAAGTTTCACCTATACTGGTAGTGCAGGTTCGATCAAAGCGCATGCAAACGGTACCCAGGCAGCTTCTACAACATCTGCCCCATCCTCCTTGGTGGCCGCGAGCTCAAACTCGGTTACTTTTGGTAAAGACCAAAGATACGGGGAACTTTTCATATTTCGAAATGCACTCAGTGACTCTGAACGCCAAACCGTTGAAAGTTACCTTGCCTTGAAATGGGGAATGACCTCCACGCTCCCATCCAGTCATAAATTTAATCTGCAAGGAGGATGGTCTCTGGGCAGGGATGAGAAAACCGATACCTTATCGACTAATTTCTATGGCATCGGAGCAAAAGAGAAGGCGACTCATTCCACTACCCTTTCCACCGATAATCAATGGCACCATATCGTCTCCACTTATGATGGGGGCACCCGTAAGATTTATCTGGATGGAACGGAGGTGTCCTCTACATCTGCTTCTGGTTCGGTTGCTTCAACCACCAGCACGCTGTTGCTCGGAGCAACTGATCTCAATGCCACCGCGGGAACGATTTCCGCTTCACGGCACAGTGGAATTAAGCTAGATGAGGTCCGGTTTTACAGCAACGGGCTCACATCCTTACAGGTATCAGCCCTTTATAATTTCGGAAAGGGAGATATTGGAAATATCGGTGAATTTGCCACCCTGCCCGCTAAGATCAGTGGAACCAAAGGCACCGCATTATCAGCAACGATTACGGCCGCCTTTTCCAATGCCTACTACGAAGCAGTTAACCTCACCCCAGGCTTAAGTATTAATTCCGCCACTGGAGAAATCTCGGGTACTCCCACCGTAGGAGGTGTGGGCTCGATCACGGTAATCGCCCGTAATTCCGGTGGAAAAAGAGCAGTGACCACCATACCGTACGACAGTAATCCCTCAGGTCCTTCCTTATCCTTCCCTACCCTTTCTCCGTCCACCGATCACGCGGTTGTAATGGGTGAAATCACCCACTCCGGAGGGGAAGAAAACATCGTCGATCTTATTTGGGGAACCAATGCGACTCGGGTCGGCACGCAATTTAGTGATCTAGGATTGTTAAATAGCACAACCACATACAGGTATCAAAATTATCTTCCCAACGGTTCTGATCTTTTACTCTGGTTGGACGCGGATGATAATACAACGATTACCCATTCTTCCAATGCGGTGAGCCAATGGAATGATAAGAGTGGTAATGGAAATCACGCAACGCAATCCACCGCATCCAGGCAACCAACTTATAATTCGTCCGGTACGAACGGGAAGTCCGTCATTGATTTTGATGGAACAAGCGATTTCCTTGACTCCTCTGGTCTTAGCATAACTCAGTCCTACACCTTCGCTCTGGTCGCCAAAACCCTCAACAATTCAACCGGTAGAGATTTTCTTTTCGATGGTTTGTCCGCAAACGGCCGTAGTATTATTGCTTTAGATAATGGTGGGAAGGTTCAAATGTGGGCAACAAGTTGGGATAACTCCAATTTGAATACCCCGTCCGGATACTTTGTAATGACAGCAGTATTTAACTCATCAAGTAGTTCCTTGTCGTTAAATGGAACCAGTGTGAATGGTTTAAACCCTGGTACATCCAATTTATCAAGTGGTATTCGAATTGGTGCCCATAAAGATATCTCAGACTTCCTTAAGGGCAGTATCGCTGAATTCTTCATCCTCGATGGGACAAATGCAAACACCAGAGCCAAGGCAGAAGGTTATCTTGCTCATAAATGGGGGCTTGCCGCAAGTTTACCAAACTCGCACCCCTATAAGACAAATGAAGCCTTGTCTTGGAATACATCCCTGCAATCCGGAGTAAGCGTGGAAGCGAATGCAGCGAATTTGGGTAGTGGTAAAGAGGGATTCTACGGAACCACGATTTCGGGACTTACTGCAGGAGAGACCTATCACTATCGAATCCGCAGCCTGGGCAAGCTGAACCCCAAGGGGGTTTCGGGCTCCAACTTAAAACTCTGGTTGGATGCGAGTGAACTTTCAACCACCGATCCAAATTGGGCAGACCATTCCGGAAATGGTAATGATGGAATTACCGGCGGATCTCCCTCCGTCGTCACCAATGCCCAAAATGGATTATCCGTGATGCATTACACCGGTAACGGGCAGCGCCATAAGTTTAACATGATCAATGATATTCGTACGGTATTTTGGGTACTTTCAATCGATCAAGCTTACAGTACTTCTGGATTTAGGTATATATTGAGCGATTCCACCAAGCACCCTCACTGGCATAACAACAACAATGGTAAGCTGTTTGGAGGATATTCGAATACCCATGTTCAAAATGCTAGCACCCGATTGAATGGTGCCAGTGTGAATGGAAGTAACACCAATCAACCTACCAGCCTTTCGATTTTATCCGTTAAAACTACGGGTAATGTGGATGCCGATCAATTTGGCTACGACCGCACCATCACATCTCGTCAGTGGATTGGAAAACTAGGGGAGCTCATCATTTATAACTCTGCCCTTTCCGATGGGGATATCGCAAAGGTGGAGGGTTACCTCGCTCATAAATGGGGCCTTACAGGCAACCTTGCCAGCAATCATGCATACAAATCCTCCATACCTGCTTCTCAGGTAACTTGGAGCTCGGTTCAATCCTTCACCACCCCAACCAATGTAACCGTACCCGTCCTAGGGCCCCTAACCACTGCGAATTTGACCAGCACCACGGCAGACTTGGAAGCTTCCCTTTCTAACAATGGTAATGCAGCCACCAACTTAGTATTCTATTGGGGAGACAATGACGGAGGAACCAGCCCCACTTCCTGGGATTCCAACTTTACGATTGCTAATGCACAAGTAGGCACCCTAAGAAAATCACTTACTGGACTAACGGGTGGAAACACTTATTACTTTCGTGCTTTCGCATCCAATTGGAAGGGAAATGCCTGGGCCTCAACCACGCGTAGTTTTACCACCGTCACCAGTACGGTACGGGACAACCCAGTACGAAATTCCGATCTCAAGGGTTGGTGGAAATTGGATGGCAACCTACAGGATTCATCCGGCAATCACCATCATGGAGATGCTACTTTTATTTGGAAACCGTCTGAACTTAGTGGACTCAAATTATGGTTGGATTCCAGTAAATTATCCACTGCTGCTTCGACTTGGGAAGATGTTTCCGGAAATGGAAATTCAGCAACCAAAGGAGGATCCCCTACCGTGGTTACCAACGCCCAAAATGGATTATCCGTGATGCATTATACCGGTAACGGGCAGCGCCATAAGTTTAACATGATCAATGATATTCGTACGGTATTTTGGATACTTTCAATCGATCAGGCTTATAGTTCATCTGGGTATAGGTATGTATTGGGCGACTCTACCAAGCATCCGCATTGGCATAACAACAACAATGGTAAGCTCTTTGGAAGCCATTCGAATACCCATGTTCAAAATGCTAGCACCCGATTGAATGGTGCCAGTGTGAATGGAAGTAACACCAATCAACCTACCAGCCTTTCGATTCTATCCGTTAAAACTACGGGTAATGTGGATGCCGATCAATTTGGCTACGACCGCACCATCACATCTCGTCAGTGGATTGGAAAACTAGGGGAGCTCATCATTTATAATTCTGCCCTTTCCGATGGGGATATCGCAAAAGTAGAGGGGCAACTCGCTCATAAGTGGGGGCTCGCAGGAAGTCTGCCCAGTGCTCATCCCTATAAATCGGCAGTTCCGTTTAGAGGAAGTAATCCATTTTCTACGGAAACCGCATTCGGGAATGGTCAGTCGATGGATCTCTCAAATGGAGTCTTTGCCTCGATCTCCACAGGAGGTACCGAAGATTTATTTGATGGAGATTCAAATTTCTCCACTTCGGTTTGGGTCAAGGGTTGGCCAAGCGAGGCCAACCAATCGATTCTTTCGAAAGCAGGTTTTGAACCGGGGAGTATGGGCAATTTAATGACCTGGCTCGATGCGAGCGAATCCAAGTATTTAACCACTACGGAAGGTACATTTTCTCCTCCTACTAATGGTAATGATATTGCCTCCTGGTTCGACAAAAGTGGCAAAGGATTTGACGCTATTCCCAACTCCAGTGGCACCGCTCAGACTTGGCAGTCCAGTTCCCTCAATGCAAAACCAACGGTTTCTTTTTCCGGAACCAACAGCAACATGAAAATCAAGGATAGTGAAACCAAGTTTGATGGATGGAATAAACTTCATGTTTTTGCGGTTTTTCAAGTAAATGGAAACCCAAACTGGTCAAGGATTTTCGGAAAGACCACCAATGCAAGCGATGGATCCAATACAGCTTGGCACTACGCCACCCGTAGGGGTGACTATAACCCCCCATTGTATTTTTCTTCGGCAACCAATGGGGCAGGTACGAACTACTGGCGACAAAAAGCAAATAGCTATACCGCTTCCCTCAAAGACAATCCTGGACTTTTCTCACTTTCTTTCGGCGATGGGAGTTTCACGACACGCGTCGATGGTACCCAAATCGACACGATCAGTACCACGGGTTCACTTAAATCTTTATCTTCCGAACCGGTCAGATTGGGGCAGAGTATGTCGATGAAAGTTTCTGAGTTCATAATTTTCCAGGACAAATTAAGCACAGCAAATGAACAAAGAGTGGAAGGGTATCTCGCCCATAAGTGGGGGCTTCAGGGAGAACTGCCAAACGGGCATAACCACAAAGCAAGTACTCCCGACTTTGGGGGTTGGGCAATCGAGCGAGGTCCAAGCGGTGCGGATGACATCACCTTAAACCTTGTCGGTGCAGGGGATAAATTCACCCAACCCGTCCCCATGAATGATGATCAATGGCACCACCTTGCCACCACATTCGGAGGAGGAAATAAAAAAATCTATCTCGATGGTGCAGAAGTGGCCACAGCGAACCAATCCGGGTCCGTGACCGATTCCATCAATCGTATAATTCTGGGTGATACGGATATCAGCACCAATTCGAAAAGACCTAAAGTCGATGACCTGCGATTCTATCGCGGCATTTTATCGGGTGCAGAAGTATCAGCCATCTACAACCACGGAGTTGGTGATGTCGGGATTCCCAAATTTTCGATTTCAAGCCCATCCGATATTTTAGGAACCAAAGGCAAATCCGTTTCCTATCAAATCATTGCCGATCCTGCCTACGGACTAAGCGGTTACAACTCGTCTATTACTTACTCCTTGTTGAACGCACCCAGTTGGCTAAGTGTTGGATCTTCCTCGGGAATAGTCACGGGTACCCCAACCGCAACGGGTAGTTTTACTTTTGATGTCAAGGCGGTGAATGCCCTGGGGTCGAATGTTAAAACCGTTACTCTTGCCGTTTCCGACTATTCTCAATGGAAGTATGCTCTCAGTTTAACCACTGACTTCAACGAAAATACACCACTCAGCGATTGGAATATGCTAGTCCGACTTTCCGAGACCGATTCGAATGGTACAGGAAACCGTGGGTTCCGTTATGCTCAGGCAAGATCCAATGGGGGTGACTTGCGTTTTATCAACAAGTTTGGCTCCGAATTGAAATACGAAATCGCCAAGTGGAACCCTGCAGGAGAATCCCATATTTGGGTGCGCCTACCAACGCTAAAATCAGACGAAAATGTCACCATGTATTGGGGGAACCCGAGTGCCGGATTGCCCACCTATGCCAATGATGGTAGTGTCTGGAAAGATTATTTCGGAGTGTATCATTTGGAAGACGCAAGCATTCCCGGAAAAGACTCCAGTCCACGGATTAATCATTTAACTGCAACCAATTCTCCCGTAAAAGTGAGTAACGGGTTGGCCGGTTCGGCTTACAAAACCGATGGTTCGGGAAACGGATTTATTTCAAGCAATCTCAGCGGTGGTACCAAAGCCAAAGAAGGCACTTACAATATCTGGGCGACCACTGGAACAGACGCAGCCGATTGGAAGGACTGGTTCAACTTATCCTATGATAATACCGAATCAGAAGTGCTTAGGCTCACCACTGATGCATCAAGCAGTCCAAAGGCTAAAGCATTTTTCAAACGCTCGCCCGCAACTTGGCAACTGAGTGACACCAACGACAACGCCGGCAATGGCAACTGGCAGATGCTGACCTTTACCCTACAAAAGGGGTATGCCTCCATCTTCATTGATGGTGTGCTCGATGGCACCACCAAATTTTATTTCCCCGGAAAAAATATTATCACTGGCCTTTCCCTTGGCCGTGGATTCGGAAATAATTCGGGGCCAAATACCACTGTGGATGAAGCCTCCTTTTCTTCGGTGGGTCGATCCAGCAACTGGATTTCAGCAACTTACCACAACCAAAAGCCAAACTCAGGTTATTTAAATTTTGGGAATCTGATAGGACCGATCAGTTTAAATGACCCCACCGGTACCGAAGTGTATGGGAAGAAGGACTCCACTCTATCTCATACGATCGGTTTTTCTGGAAACGGATCCTTTTCCGCAAGCGGGCTACCCCCAGGACTTTCGATCAATTCCTCAACAGGGGTGATTAGTGGATCCACCAGCGTGGTTGGAACACAGTCCTTTACGGTTACTGCAACAGGAACTACGGCGGGAGGTGCGAGTATATCGGTATCCAAGCAGTACAAAACCGTAATTTCTGATCCTTCCTCCTTCCCTTTCCGCGTGAACCTGACCCTCTCCGGATACACTGGAACTTCGACTCTGTCCGATTTCCCCGTGCTTGTATCCCTGGGCTCCTCCATCAGCGGATTTTCCTACAATGCATTTCTCGATTCCGATGGAGATGGAATTCGCACCGGTGGTGACTTGCGCTTTTTCGCTGCGAATGGCAAGGAACTTTCCTACGAGCTTGCCGACTGGAACACTTCAGGATCATCTCAAGTGTGGGTTAAGGTTCCTTCGATATCCGGAAACAACACCCTAATCACCGCCGCTTGGGGAAAAGCTGGAACGGAGACCACCACGCCCGATTATGCGACCCATGATTCCGTCTGGTCCAATGGATTCCATGGCGTCTGGCATTTGAATAAGATGGTCAGCAATTCACTCTCTGATTCTTCCCCCAATGGCTTCCATGCCATGTCCGTCAATGGAGCCCAGATTGGATCCGGACAGATTGGAAAAGGCATCATCCTCGATGGTGCCGATGATTATGTAAACCTCGGCAGGGAAGCGGGTAATCCGGGTGGCGTGGTGGGCACTTCCTTTTGGGTAAAATCGAATGGTACCCGAAATCGGATACTATCCAACAAGGAAACAACGAGTGGAACCACAGGCTGGGAAATTTATGCCGGTAGTTCAGATACAAAGGTATACCTCAAGGGTAGCGGGTCAACTGCAAGATCTAAAGATGTAGTCACTAGTTGGGCAGCATCCAATTGGCATTATCTGTCAACTGGATACCATACAGATGGCAGCCTCAGTTTGCATGTGGACGGAATCAGCAAAACGATGAGTAATCCTGTGGAAGCTATCCTTGCATCAACACGCGACCTTCGCCTTGGAGATGCATCTGATACTGCAAATGAATGGAATGGTGCTTTTGATGAGGTCCGGATATCTAATGTGGTCCGCTCTGCAGACTGGGCCAAGGCGGAGTATGACAACCAGAAAAGCTCTCAGACTTTTGTCACTTACGGTAATATCACTGGCCCTCGGATCATTACCTCGTCCCTGACTGCCTCAGCCACCGTGGGCAGTTCTTTCTCTTACAACATTACTGCATCCAGCACCGGAGGTGCCCCGAGCAGTTACGCCGCGATTGATCTTCCTGCCGGACTCTCCTTCACTGCATCTTCCGGTGCAATCAGTGGTTCCCCTACCCTTGCCGGTTCTTTCTCCATTCCACTGGTAGTCACCTACGCAAATGATGATGGGAACCTGACCGATTTGGACAGTAATAATGACCAACTCGGGGCCCTATTCGCACCGGTTAATGCCGGCGATCCTGATCAAATTCTGCTAAAACTTGATGTACATGCTCTTCCCCCATCGGTGGCAACTCTGGCGGCTACCTCGATCAGTGCGACGCAGGCAACCCTTGAAGGTAATGTTATTTCCTCGGGTGGCGATGCACCTGCTATTACGATCTATTACGGAACCAGCGACGGAGCGAACAACGCAGCCACCTGGTCAAACTCCATTGATCTCGGTCAGCTTGGGGTAGGCACTTTTTCCTACCCCTTAGGTGATCTGAGCCCATCCACCACCTATTACTATCGGATACGGGCAGTGAATTCCGCGGCTCCTGTCGGAACCTGGGCATCCACATCGAAGTCCTTTGCCACCCCTGCCTCCACGACACCGGTGGTGGCAAATGGTGCCGTAATCAATGCCTCCGGTACTCAGGCGACTCTGCAGGGACGAGTTATCAGCCCGGGAAATGGCACCATAAACCAGGGCTCTGCCAGCTTTAGTGCAAACCGATATGACAGCCTGATGCTCTGGTTGGATGCCGATGATACCACAACCCTTGATCAAGGATTTGCAAAGGGGGAAACGGGAACGCCTTCCAATACTAATTCGGTTGGATTTTGGGAGGATAAAAGTGGGAAAGGATACCACGCAATAGCAAGCCGGAAGCTTTCAGACCGAAGACCTAGCTATCAGGCGACTGGCTTAAATAGTAAACCAACCATTCAATTTGATGGAACCACGGATGTCATGGTGGTGAACGGCAGTGAATCCGCATTCGATGCGTGGGATGAAATGAGTATTTTTCTGGTTTTCCAAGGAGTGAATCTTGGCTCTTGGGACCAAATCATACGGAAACGGATTACAACAGGCGGATGGACATTTACACATGGATCTAGCCAACGGGCTTATTTTTATGCCTATGGTACAAGTGCGGCCGAGGGCCAATGGTCCGATCACAATGGAAATTGGAACAATTCGCAAATCGTGACCCTGCAATTTGGAAAGGGAACTAGAAAATGGTATTTTGACGGAATCGCGGACAAAACGGTTAATGATTTGGGTTCCATCGAGTCCAGTATCGGTGCTCCGGTTGTTCTAGGTGGAACGGTTCAACAAAACGGGAACGACATCTCGGAAGCCCCCATAAAAATGTCCGAGGTACTCATTTTCCGCAAACGACTTGCTTTACCAGATCAACAAAAGGTAGAAGGTTTCCTTGCCCATAAGTGGGGGCTTTCAGGGAGCATGGCTTCTTCTCATCCGCACAAAAATAGCGCACCCACTTTTAGTGATCCCATTTCTGCGGTCGACCTAACCCTCTACTGGGGGCCCAACGACGGGGGGACCAATTCTGCAATCTGGGAAAACAATGTTTCCCTTGGAAGGTTTTACGCGGAGCAAAAGGTGGATGGATTTTCTGCAAAGGCCTATGAAATCCCAACTTCCTTGGACAAGACTCAGGCTGCCACAGATTACTTTGCCGACATCAACCGTTTACTCACCCTCACTCCTTCCGGAACCGCGGTTATCCAGGGAGAGCCGGGTAATCCATCCGCCAACGGAATGGATTTTTCTGGAGATGCCGATTTCAGGCATTATGAAATGGGAATCAATGTGGGAACCGACCGTTTCATGCTCTTGCTTGAAACTGACTTTCTTGCTCCTTCCTCGGGTAGCTACACTTTCCGGAGTGATATCAATCAGGATAAGTCCATGCTCTGGATCGATCTCGATCAAAATGGAAAATACGAACGAATTGGGAATGCTGGAACCGAAAGATTGACCTCCAGTAGTCTGCCAGGTGATATTACTTTTGATTCGGTCACCCTCACGGCCGGTCAATCTTACCGAATGGCTTTTATGCTTGCAGGTATTGGAGGAGCCCATAATTGGGAAATTAAATATCAGGTGCCCGGTGGATCCCTCACTCGAATCAAACCACTCGCTACCGCCCAGGACGGATTGTTCACCACCACTCAATTAGCCAACCAGGCAATTGGTGCCCGGCAAACCAAGCTGGAAGCGAACGCAACCGGATTGGTTGCTGGAAATTCTTATTACTACCGAATCAAGGGATCAAATTCCGCTTCCGACTGGGCGGATGCCACCGGCACTTTTGTTGCCGAATCCGCAATTTCCCAGTCTGCCGGCACGCTGACCTTTGATACCGACGGGGCTACCCCGAGTTGGTCATCTTCCGATGGTCGAAGTGGGACCGGGCAAATCATCACCACCACATATCTTGACAGCCAGTCAAACAGTATATCCTACAAGACGGCTAAATTTGACTTCAATAGCCTGTCCATCGGCGATGGAGTGCAGGTTCACCTGCTAGGATCGAATCCGCTTCATCTTCAAGTATCCGGGGATGCCTCGATTTCGGCAACCTTGGACCTGAATGGTACGAATGCCCTGGATACGGCAACCGCGAACGCGAATGAACCTTTTGATACTCTTGGCCGTCTTGGTGGAGGTATTGGTGGAAAAAATATCTTGGGTGGAAACCTCGGAGCTCCCGGAGGTGGACCTGCTCACCTCACCAACCCCAATCAATTCAACTCGGGTGGTAAGCCCTTCCCCGGACACAATGATTATCGGGCGAGTGGCTTGGTTGCTGGAAATGGATCCGGAGGTGGAAGTTATGGAGGAATCGGTGGCCGTCCCGAACCTACGGGTGGAACCGGCTATAATAACACCGCGATTCCTCCATCAGGTAAGACCTACGGCGTTCCTGAATTGACACACCTGCTTGCCGGTTCCGGAGGTGGAGGCGGGGCAAGACGCGCAGGGGGATCAGGTGCAGGAGCAATCAAAATTGTCTCAACGGGTACCCTTACCATCGGTGGGGATGTCTGGGCTGTTGGTGGGCTGGGAGCCAAGTATTATAATACTTCCCAAACCGCAGTGGGTGGGTCTGGCTCAGGAGGTGCGATCTACCTAAAAGCCTCGAATTTAGTGATTCAATCCGGGGTAAAAATCAGTGCGGATGGTGGAAACGGGACCAGTGGTATTAGTGCCGGAGATCCATATTCCTCGGATGGAGGGGGAAGTGGCGCTGCTGCAGGCGGCGGTGGTCGTATCTACATCGAGGCCAGTCAGTCTCTAGTCAACCATGCCAGTGCAACCCACTCGAATCTTACCGCTTCCGGTGGGCAGAGTGCCGGTGCCCGACATGGAACCGACGGAACCGTAAAAATCATCCGACCGCAGGTCAGTTCCCTGGTTTTTACTTCTGGTACCCTTACCATTGACACCAGTAACGCCGAGATCAATCACAGTGACGGTTCCTTCCTTACAGGAAGCCTGGAAGACAAGTCTGTCACTATGCTAGATGGTTCGGCAGTCAACTTCAAGGTATGTGTCTTCACCGCCGACTCGATCAGTATCGGATCCGGAGTGGTGGTTAATTTAATCGGAAGAAACGCACTTTCCCTGCGGACCCGAAATAACGGAAACCTCACCCTTGGCACCCAATTGATTGCCAATGGTGGGAACGCACCTGATGGCACCAATCCAGGAATTGGCAAGCTTGGCGGATTTGACGGAGGAAAGGAAGATAAAAGCGGCGAGGGCCCAGGTGGCGGTCGTACTAAGTACGACGCTGAACGGGGTGGCTCTGCAGGTTATGGAGGCGACGGCTTTAGTGACGGAGATGCCACCAAAGGACAGTCTTACGGCAATGCCGCACTTTCCCATTTATTGGGTGGATCCGGTGGGGGCGGTGGAAACGACGATCCGGGTGGAGCTGGTGGGGGTGCGATCGAACTGATTGCTCATGGGGATGGTGCCCTCTCCCTTTCCACGAGTGCAAAAATTTCGGTGAACGGGGGAGATGCCTACCGAGATCACTTAAAAGGAGGAGGTGCCGGTGCGGGTGGTGCCATTCGACTGCAGGGTGGATCGATTAGTTGCTTAGGTGCACTGGAAGCAAAATCCTTGCCTAGCTTTGCTCTCCATGCCGGTGGTGGTGGAAGGATTTCCATCCAAACGAATGGTAATTTACTTCTCGGCTCTGTCGACCTCTCAGGATACCGCCCGGGAACTTTGTATATCTCAGGTGCGACTGTCACTTCGACCCTAAACTTCTCAAGTGGAACTTTATCTCTGGATACCACTCAGGGCTATTGGCACCATACTTCGGGCGTTCATGGAACCGGTGTAATCGAGCAAAAAGACGACAACGGAATTCAGTACAAAACCTGTACCTTTACTTTTGATTCCATCAACTTGGCCTCCGGATTAACCGTGAAACTACAGGGGCAAAATTCCCTTATTCTCAAGACTCGAAACCATGGGAATATCAACATCGGAACCAACCTGAATGCCAATGGTGGGGATTCCGAAGGGACTCCATCCGGATATGCTTCCTCAATCTCCTATGGATTGGGGAAATTGGGCGGTCAGAACGGCGGATTAAAAAATTCAAACAACTCACTTGGTAACGGAATCGGAACGGGAGCTGGAAAATTCAAAGTGGGGGGGGTAACCAATAACTTTGTCGGTGGAGGCGGAGGATACGGCTCTGTCGGACAGTACCATTCCAATGATACCAACTTCGGAAAAACCTACGGTTCCAATGCGCTCACCCATTTACACGGCGGATCTGGCGGGGGGGGGGCATCCAACACCGGTGGAGGTGCCGGTGGTGGCGCCATCTCTCTCGAGGCGGATGGAAACGGTACTTTAACCATTCAAGCAGGTGCAACCATTTCCGTGAATGGAGGAAGTATTGCC
>Ga0213863_10000337_pt1 | contig 36890 bp, 42 predicted proteins | sample PICome_8_FD_160128 | JGI IMG/M metagenome (GOLD analysis project Ga0213863, IMG submission 160128) | Coastal seawater microbial communities near Pivers Island, North Carolina, United States - PICO497 | ecosystem: Environmental > Aquatic > Marine > Coastal | place: USA: North Carolina... | reverse complement strand
GTGGGCCCAAGAGTATACATTTAGTAGACATTCACTTGATTTCTTCTGTAAACCTAATGATCTAATCCTGTCGGCAGCTCAGTTGAGGGGCTTGATAGACAAAGAGATTAAAGAAAATATTTCATTTTATTCGAAATATAAAGATGCGCCTTTGATTGGTTTAGCTCTTAGAAATGCCTATATGTCTGAATTTCCATGTAATTAAGATCTAATTTTAAATTTCACTGCAGCAGATTATATATTTTTTAGTATATTTTAACTATAATAACCTGTAACGATAAAAAAGGAGGACTAATCATGGCAGAACATCCAAAACCTAATGGTGACGATATTATATTGCCCGATGGAACAGTAGTTGGTACTTGGAACGGCGATGATGTGAAGGATCTTCAGGTCGAAGTTCAACGCATAATGGCTGAGCAAAAAGCAAGTGGTGCAGACCGTAACAATCTTTTAATTAGATTTGGTATACCACATTTTGACCAAACACCTGACCATCTAAAACCTTTTATAGCATATGCTCTTTGGGGCGTTGATAAAAAAGGAAATTGCCTAACTCATAGAAGAGCTGATCATTTTGAAACAGTAGAAAAAATCAATGAGAAATACGGCAGCGAAACAGCAATGGCAGCTGCTCAAAGACATAGAGAGTAGAAGCTACAATATGAGCCCTCTCATAGGGCTCATATTATTTACTTAACCATTCAGACACTTTATTACTGACATCTTTGGTTACTGTATGACCGAAATCACCTGTATAACTTACAATTTCTTTAGTTTTTGAGCACAAGAACTCATATGTTTTTTTATAATCCTCAAAACTAATAGCTTGATCTGAAAAACCATGTGCTATAAAAATTCTACTATTCATAATAGCTGAATCTTTGTAATAATCCGCACTAGGCATATAACCTGAAAGCGCAATACAACCGTAGAAATTATGAGAAGTGTTAAACAACATGCTCAGTGATAAAGCTGCCCCTTGTGAGAACCCACCAACTATGACATCCTGCCCTTTTTCTAGTGTAAAACTATTTATAAACCTACTTACTTCAGCTTTACTTGTCTCTAGACCCTCATTATCTTCTTTTATTAAACCATTCTCAGATGTCATAGGTAGCGGGTACCATGATCTTTTGTTATCTACTAGTGGAGCATTTGGCATAATTATGCAAACCTCATCATTTATCTGCATATTTATCACCTTCATGATAGGTTCAAATGACCAATTGTTCGATCCATAGCCATGAAACCAAAATATAACTTTTGAAGCTTTTTTTATATCACCTATTGTTACAATGTCATTATTATTTAAATTCATTATGAGTCTAGTAGCCAATCAATATTATGACTATAATGTATCATATGTTAATTAAAATGAAATATTCTTGTGCACGTTCTTCTCGAATATTACTACTCATAATTGTTTCAATACTATTCGTGTCTTGTGGAAACAAGGGGCCTTTAACTGTGCCTGATATAAATAATGTAGAAATTAATTCTGATCAATCACCACGTGGTGATACAGAGCAATAGATGACAATGGACTATAAAGATAACATCTTATACTTTGATGATATTAATATTTTAGAGTTTGCTGAATCTAATCAAACCCCTTTTTACTTATATTCTGAGAATATCATTAAAAATAATTATAATTCCTATAGTGAAAGTTTCGGCAGCCATAGTCATAATATTTGTTATTCAGTTAAAGCTAACTCTAACCTTTCTATACTTTCATTGTTAGCTAAACTTGGCTCTGGTTTTGATATCGTCTCAGGGGGTGAACTAACCAGGGTTTTAAGAGCTGGCGGAGACCCTACTAAGATTGTCTTTTCTGGAGTTGGGAAATCAGAAGAAGAAATTATACAAGCACTTGATAATAATATTATGTGTTTCAATGTTGAGTCAGAAGATGAATTAAATACGATAAATAAAATAGCAAAACAAAAAAAGACAAAAGCTAATATATCATTCAGAGTAAACCCTGCGATCAATGTCAATACCCATCCTTATATTACAACAGGTATGAGAGATAATAAATTTGGTATCGAACAATCAGAAATAATTTCACTCTATGAATATGCATCTAGTCTTGATGGAATATCTATTGTAGGAATAGATTTTCATATTGGCTCACAAATCATGGAGATTGAGCCATATCTTGCATCTCTTATAAAAATAATTGCAATTGTAGACGATCTAGATGCAATGGGCATCCCAATAAAACATATCGATATAGGCGGTGGCCTTGGAATTTCTTATGAGCAAGAATCTATTGTTGACAAAAAACTTTTTCTTTCTGAGATTATTCAAATAATAGGTGATAGAAAGCTTACTCTAGTTATTGAGCCAGGCAGATCTATTGTGGGTGAATCTGGCTTATTAGTAACAAAGATAATCAATATTAAGGAGTCATCGGCGAAAAGTTTTGCGATTACAGATGCGGGCATGAATGATTTGATGCGTCCTCCTTTATATCAAGCATACCATTCTATCAAAGAAGTCTTTCGTCAACCTATTAGCAAAGCCACCTACGATGTTGTTGGCCCTATTTGTGAAACAGCAGACTTTCTTGGTAAAGACAGGCTATTGTCGATATCACAGGGAGACTTTCTTGCAATAGAAAATGTTGGCGCTTATGGTTTTTCTCTTGCATCTAATTACAACACAAGACCAAAAATAGACGAATACATTGTTTCAAATAATAATGTTAATAAAATTCGTGCCAGAGATACAATTGATCAGATCCTTGAAAATGAGATAAAATTTATATAAAACTAGATAGATATGATATGAAATTAAACTTTACCAAGATGAATAGCCAAGGTAATGATTTTATTATCGTTGATAATACCATTGCAAAATATAATCTCACCACTTCTCAGGTAAAGAAAATCTCCTCTAGAGATGATATTGGTTGTGATCAGTTATTATTATTAAACATAAAGAGCCCCGACAATGTTCAATGCCAGATATTTAACCAAGATGGCACAGAGGCATATCAGTGCGGAAATGGAATGCGAGCGATAATGTCCTTTCTTCATAAATATTATAATTATGAACAATCATCAATAGCTGTGAAAGGTGTCAAATACGATGCCATATATTTGAGCGAGGATAATATTAAAGTCAACATGGGCCAGCCTGTTTTTCTTCAAAAGAAGAATATGCATAAATCAAAAAATTTAAGTCTTAGTAGTGAGAAGTTTTATTTTCATTCTATTTTGAACGATGAAATGAACACATCATTTTCATTTTCACCGATTATGCTTGGTAATTTTCATTGTGTAGTTTTTACAAAAGATTGCTATGATCATAGACATTCCATAATAGATGCCTTGTATGATCTTTATAATCCTGTACCCAATATTTCTTTCATTTTAAATCTAGATAGATTTATTAAGAAAAAAGATAATTATATTGAGCTTAAAGTATATGAACGAGGAGCTGGATGGACAAGTTCGTGTGGTAGCGGTGCATCTGCAACTGCTGCTTTTATTTTTAATTACTCCCGTATTTTGGATACTATAATTAATCGAGTTTCTGTAGAACAAGATGGCGGTATCCTTGAAATCAATTATGATGACGATACTTTATATTTGTCAGGCCCCACCTCCTTTGACTATGAAGGGATATGGAATGACTGATTTAAAAAATTTTATAAAAGACTTTAAATCTTATCTTAAATATGAAAAACGATATAGCAATGATACCCTTAAAAACTATTCACTAGATCTAAATAAATTCTTCATTTATCTATCTGAGAACATGATAGTTGAGGTTTCAGAAATCACAACAGAAGTTTTGCAAAATTATATTAATTCTCTGAATAGAACTGGTTTTTTAGCAACTAGTATTTCACGAAAAGCATCCTGCATTAGATCTTTTTTTTCTTTTTTATATAAAAAGAAGTTTATCTCTCTAAACCCATCAAAAAAAATTATTGTTCCTAAAAGGTTACAAAAGTTACCTTTCATATTATCAATAAGCCAGATAGATGAGTTATGTAATATACCTGAAACTAGTTTTGCCTCTATAAGAGACAAAGCAATGATTGAGTTAATGTATAGCTCTGGACTAAGGCTAAGCGAAATTACCTCATTGAATATTTCATCTTTAAGCATAAAAGATAGAATGCTGTCTGTTATTGGAAAAGGTAAGAAACAAAGATACCTACCAATTGGATCACACGCTTTATCAGCTCTTAAGAAATGGTTAGATAAAAGAAATTCCTCATCTACAAATAATGATGCAATGTTTTTGAACAAGTTCGGAAACAGGCTTTCTAACAGATCAGTACAAACGAGGCTAAACTATTGGGCTAAGTTTAAAGGTATTAATTGTAAAATTAGTCCACATACATTACGACACTCCTGTGCTACACATTTGCTTGAATCATCAGGAGATTTGAGAGCTGTACAGGAGTTTCTTGGACATGAGGATATCAGTACTACACAAATTTATACTAATGTAGATTTCGAACATCTCAAGAAAGTCTATTCTAGTTCCCACCCACGAGCAACAAGCAAAGATAAGAATAGTCAGTGAAATCTCTCAAATATAAATATATACTTAATCTATGATCAAACCTACTGAAATTAGATATATCAAAAAAACAAATACGCTATCATTAACATTTGAAGATGGACTAAATGCTGATTTAACGTCAGAGTATTTAAGATGCTTTTCCCCATCAGCAGAAGTAAAAGGACATGGCCCAGGACAGGAAGTATTGCAAAAGGGTAAAGAAAATGTGGGAATTGATCAAATTGAACCTGTTGGTAATTATGCTGTTAAGCTTGTTTTTGATGATGGCCATAACACAGGATTATATTCGTGGGAGTACTTATATGACCTTGCAAAAAATTATTCTGAATATTGGCATGATTATTTAGAAAAACTTAGTAATGATGGATACGTAAGAACAAAACCATGACAAAATTGAAAGCTATTCATACAAGTAATGCACCATCTGCTATAGGCGCATATTCTCAGGCAATTCAAGCTGGCGATTTTATATATATATCCGGACAAATACCACTTGACCCTGAAACAATGCAGATAGTCTCCGAAGACTTCAACATTCAAGTTAAACAAGTTCTAGATAATCTCAAGGCAATCATTCTAGCCTCAGGGAGCAAACTTAGTGATGTTGTTAAATTAAATGTATACCTAAAAGATCTATCTAATTTTCAGTCTGTAAATGATGCAATGTCTAAAGCTTTTGATGAGCCATATCCAGCTAGGGCAGCTGTAGAAGTGAGTCGCCTACCAAAGGATGTTTTAGTTGAAATTGATGCTATTGTCTACATCGGTGACTAATACAAATGACGATAAAAAGAAGCTTGGATGATCATAACCTCGAGAATTTGCCATCTGTAGGACCCTCAACAAGATTAAAGCTTCACTCAATTGGGATAACTAGAATTAGCGATTTAATTTTATTTTTACCAGCTTTTTTAATAGACAAAACACGATTGACAAATATTTCAGAAATAGAGAATTCTTCTTCATGCTTATTTATAGGTGATATACAAAAAACTTTTAAAACCAAAGGATCCAAACCAAATTTGATAATCAGTGTTGATGTTGAAGGCATAAGTGTTCAAATTCGTTTTATTCATAAAATAATAATCTATTCGAATTTAAAGCCAGGACTTAAAATACGGTTCTCAGGCCTAGTTAGACTAAAAGGCAGACTTATTGAAATGATTCATCCTGATATAGAAATCATTACAGGCAAAGATGTAATTGAGAATGTTGTTCCATACTACAAAACTAAAAGAATGATTTCCCAAAATAAAATAAGAAAGCTTATCAAGATTGTATATGAATACTTAGTTAGTAAGAATAATGCTGATATCTTTAGTAGCGCTTTACTAGCAAAATTCAAATTACCACATTACTTGGATGCTTTAAAATACTGTCATTTTCCAAATTCACAGAACTATGATGAATCAAATTTACAATTTGAGTCAGGTAGACAGAGATTTATATTAGAAGAACTGTTGGCGTATAAGCTTATGCTAAATAACGCAAAAAAGAAATATCAGACCAACAAAAGCCATAAGTTTCTTATAGATGATAATATGTCTAACGCTTTTATAGAGTCACTTCCATTCAGGCTAACCTCATCGCAGATAAACGCTATAAATGATATTAAACATAGTTTTCAAAATACATATCCTACAAAAAGACTTATACAGGGTGATGTTGGCTCTGGAAAGACGGTCATAGCTGCAATCGCAGCTCATTATGCCACAATGTCAAACCTACAAGTTGCCCTTCTTGTGCCTACTGAAATACTAGCTGATCAACATCATGAAACATTCAAAAAGATTTTTGCTAATTTACCAATAAAAATATCATGTTTGAAAAGTAGAGTAAAAGGTAAAGCTAAAAAATCCCTACTAGATTCAGTATTATGTGGGACAACAAATATTGTTATAGGTACACATGCGTTGATAGAGGAAAATGTAAGCTTTAAAAATTTAGGACTTGTAATTATTGATGAACAGCACAAGTTTGGTATAAAACAGAGAATAAAGATATCTTCGAATAATATTAAAGAAACATACCCGCATGAAATATATTTATCTGCTACACCAATTCCTAGGTCTCTATCGCTTGTTCTGTATGAAGGATTAGACTATACAATAGTTGATCAGATGCCCCAAGGAAGAAAAACCATAATTACTAAAATCTTGTCTTCATCTAATAAGAATAAATTATATGAACATATCTTAGATATATTATCATCAGGCGAGCAAATCTATTGGGTTTGCTCCTGTATTGATTTGACTGAATCTCTAGAGCTAGAGTATGTTACAGGTATGTTCGATATACTTAGCGAGAAATTCCCTTCTCATAATATAGCTGTCCTACATGGTAGAAATGACACAAAAGATAACAATAAAAATATGGCCAAATTTATTAATGGCGAGATTGACATTCTTGTTTGCACTACGATGATTGAGGTTGGCATAGATGTCCCAAATGCAACTTGTATTGTTATCGAAGATTCAAATAGGTTTGGATTATCTCAATTACATCAACTTAGAGGTCGCGTTGGAAGAAGTAGTAAACAGAGTTACTGTTATCTTATTTGTAAAGAGGATATTAATGATACTGCTAGGAACAGACTCATTGCACTAGAAAAGTATACTAATGGTTTTAACATTGCCGAAGAAGATCTTAGGTTGAGGGGTGAAGGAGATTATCTTGGTATTAAGCAATCAGGTTCCCACCATAATTTTAAATTAGCAACGCCTGATGATGCAATTATAAATTATGATATAGTAAAGGACGCCATTACAATACTTGAAGATTTGAATATTGAAAATAAGAATAAGTTAATAAAAAGATGGGGTAAAAATCGTTCAGACACTATAGAGCTATGAGTTACAGATATCTGAAAAACTGGAAAAATGAGAGAACCCTTGCTGTGCTAAATGAGAAAACTAGGCTAAGCATTATAGATAATAGCCCATTAACAAATAGATTAATGAATGAGAAAGGACATAATTTTAGGGTACAGGTTTTGAAACAAGCGTCTGTGTACCATAAATCTTTCTCAGAAATAGGCATTCTTAATATTAATGAGATAGGCACATATAGAAGTGTCATATTATCTACAGATCACTATCCCTGTATAAGTGCCCATACTTTTATGCCAGAGAAATATATTTCTGGCAAAGAAAGGTTTTTAAAAATACTTGGATCAAGATCATTAGGCACTTATATATTGAAACCTAAGAGATTCAAAAAAAAGCATGTAATATATAAATTAATAAATAATAGGGTTCATAGAATAGCTGTATATAAAAATAAAAGAAAAACTATTTATGTAAACGAGATATTCCCAAAAAATTTCTGCTTAAAAAAAATCTCAATTTTACATGCTAGAAGCTAATTCTGACAGAGAGTTTAATACTAGAGGTTTTATCTTGCCAAAATCTTTTTTAACTTGATTAATATATATAAAACTTTTTATACCCGCATGGTGAGCAGATATTATATTGTCAAATGTATCTTCTATCAGAACTGAATCGTTATAATCAATTTTTAGTCTGTTCCTGAGTAAATGCCAGAATTGTATATCCTCTTTAACATATCCAAGCTCATGAGAGCAAACTAAGTCAGTAAAATATTTTGATAGATCAAACTTAGATAATTTTACTTCTAATGTCAGTCTATGAGCATTTGTGATTAAAAAAAGTTTTTTATTCATATCCTTAAGTCGTTCTAGTATATCCAAGGATCCTTCATTTAACTTTATTAAAGACATGTTCTCACTTTTCTTTTTTTCGCTGATGATATCTATATCTAGTATGTTTGACCAATAGATTACATCATACCAATCTTTCGTATTTTTCTTATAATTAAACAACGAATGTGTTACATTTATAGCATCTTTATCATCAATATCTTTATTTTTTGCATAAACTCGTGGAATGTGTTTTTGCCAAAAATAGTTGTCATAGCTAGTGTCTAATATGACGCCATCCAGATCTATTAAATAGTATTTGCTATCTATTATTTTCATCTAATATGTTATTATTTTGTTTATAAAATTTAATCTTACAATGCCTTACATCAAAAACAAAACACTCATTTCAACTACTAAGTTATTTAAAATATCAAAACTTGATATTGAATTCCAAAATAGTAATTCTAGAGAGTATGAAGTTATTAGCGGAACTGGAAATGGCGCAGTTATGATTATACCTGTAACAGGTAAATCCATGTTCTTTATAAAAGAGTATGCTGCTGCAATTGATGCATATGCATTGACTTTTCCTAAAGGAGGTATAGATAAAGGTGAATCTATTATAGAGGCTGCAAATCGTGAGTTACAAGAAGAAATTGGCTACAAATCTTCTTCTTTAGAGCATATACATACAATCGATCTAGCGCCAGGCTATATAGATCACAAAACTCATATTATCCTAGCTAAAAATCTATCACCATCTAAATTAATTGGTGATGAACCAGAAGATCTGGAAATTATTGAAATCCCTTTAAATGACATTAATAACTTTTTGAAAAAAAATTTATACATAGACTCTAGAGTGCTGGCATCATTGTATGTTTATGGTAATTTAATTAAATGATCAGTAATTTAGAATTCTTAGAAATACTGCCTTCAATTCAAGAGGCTTGTATTAAAGCTGGTAAAATGCAAAAAAAATATCATAAAACTGATATTGATATTTCTACTAAGGCAAACAAGACGCCAGTAACAAAGATAGATATTGATTCCAATATAATTATTTCAGATATGCTAAAAAAAATTACTCCTGATATACCAATTATTTCTGAAGAAGACTATGAGGGACAGGACAAGCATGATTCTTTTTGGATTGTCGATCCTCTAGATGGAACCCGTAATTATCTGGACAGAGGAAATAATTTTTGTATTTGTATTTCATTGATTAAAGAGTCGTATCCCATACTTGGGGTCATATACTCTCCAGTAAAAGACTATTTTTATTATGCTTATCATGGCTGTGGCGCATTTTTAATGAGGGGACCCACTAACCCTGTTAAAATACAAACTAGTAAAATGTCCAAAGATAAAAATAATGTTTTTACAAGTATATCTATAAATAAAAGTATCTTAAAGCAAATCTCTGCCCATGTTGAAAATGTACTCTTTGTTAAGCTAGCAAGCGCTCTTAAGTTCGGAGCTATTGCATCTGGAGAAGGTTGCTTTTACCCAAGATTAGGTCCAACACATGAATGGGATACAGCTGCTGGGCAATGTCTCATAGAAGAAGCTGGAGGTTCAGTTGTTGACAAACATATGGATAGATTAAAATATAATAAGAACTCTCAATTTCTTAATGATGAATTTTTTGTTATTGCTGACCCAACATTTGACTGGAAATCAGTGATTGACAACATTATTTTCGCGAGGAAATTGATAAGTTGAAGGCTTTTTTATTTATTTTTTTTAGAATTTTATATTTCCCATGCCTTCCTTTATTCCATGTAATAAGGGAACATTCATATTCTTTCAATAGTTTTTTATCTGGTGTGTCTTTCATTAGTTTTAAGTTATACTTATGGTATCATAAATCACAACAGATGAACTATGTTTAGAAAACTATTTGAAAATATATCCCCAGAAAAGTTCTATTATTTTTCTTCAAAGATAATACCGTGGGCATTTTTTACTTCTGTCATATTCATTTCATATGGATTATATTTAGGCCTATTTGTGGCCCCTCTAGATTATCAGCAAGGTGATGCATTTAGAATTATATATGTACATGTTCCTAGTGCATGGCTCTCTCTTTTTGCATATTCAGCTGTTTTTATTTGTTCTATTATTACCTTGATCTGGAAAATTAAAGTTTTTGAAATACTTACTATTGCATCAGCAAAGAATGGTGCCTTGTTTACTTTCTTAGCATTAGTTACTGGTGCTATCTGGGGTAAACCAATGTGGGGCACATGGTGGGTATGGGATGCAAGGTTAACATCAGAATTAATTTTGTTATTTATCTACTTATCAATTATTTTTTTATATTATTCATTTGATGATTACAGAAAGGGCGCTAAGGCAGCAAATATACTTGCTATTATCGGTTTCATTAATATACCAATAATACATTTCTCAGTTGAATGGTGGAATACCTTGCATCAAGGTCCAAGTGTAATGAAGTTCAGCACGCCTTCCATTGCTAGCGAAATGCTCTATCCTCTTATTTATACGACCATAGGTTTCACTTCATATTTGCTTGCAGCAATCTTACTATCATCTAGAAATGAACTAATGGAAAGAGAAAAATTAACAAAGTGGATAAAATCAATCTAAGCTTATTTTCAAAGCTTTACTGCATGCAATAGGTGATACTAATAAAAATATTAAAAATATTATCATCATCATTAGAATTTCTGATTCAAAATTAATCTTAAAATATGAATTGTTTACCGCGCTAGTTCCAAAAATTAAAATTGGTATATACATTGGCAAAACTATTATAGACATTAAGATTTTATTTTTTTTTAAACTTAATGTTAATGCAGCTGCTATGGAGCCAATCAAGCTCATGGTGGGTGTTCCTATTAAAAGAGTTATTAGGAGAACATAAGCTGTTTTTGTATCAAGGCCCAGAACCAAAGAAAGCGCTGGTGCAATAACTACCATAGGTAGATTCGATAGTATCCAATGAGAAATAACTTTTGCCATTATGTCCCTCTCTATATATCTATCGTTTATAATAAACATTTCCAGGGTGCCATCATCATAATCATCTTTAAATATTGTTTCTAAATTAAGAACACATATTAGAAGACAAGATATCCATATCATCAGAGGTATAAGCTCTACTATAATATCTTTTTCAACATAACTAATAGATATATTAAAAAATACCATTATTATAAAAAGATAAATTATAGGCATTAGTACTTCTAAACCAGATCTACTGGCAATTAAAAACTCTTTTTTTATATTTTTTATAAAACTATTCATTAATTAACTCTAAATTTTTAATGTCAAATGGCTTCTTTGTAATCGGTTCATGGTTAGACATAATGACTGCGCCATCATTTTTTATATGATCATAAATACTTTGATCAACTATCTTGATCGCATCATTATCTAGTGCACTGTAGGGTTCATCTAAAATCCAAACTTTTGAAGTAGATATATTGGCTTTCATTAGTGATATTTTTTTTTGTTGACCATGAGATAGGTTCTTAACCAAGTCATTTTTGTATTTATTCATATTATACATTTCAATCACTCCGTCTATTTTATTTTGGTCATCAAAGTTTTCATTATTCCCATATAGTAAGTTTTCAATTAATGTCAAATTATTTTTTATACCATATTTATGTCCCATGTAAGAAAATGCATTATGTTGATTAATATTATTAATTATCTGCCCACTTGTCGGCTCTGTGAGTCCCGTTAAGATTTTTAATAGTGTCGTCTTCCCACTTCCATTATGACCATATATGTTTAAAACAGAGGATGCATGAATACAAAAGGTCATATTGCTTATTATTAGCCTTTCATTTCTTGAAAGGTTTATACCTCTTAGTTCTATCAATGGATTATTCATCACTCATCTTTCTAACATATGTTACATGTATGTATGGCAAGTTATTATCTGAGGGAGAGGTTCCTTCTATTAACAATGAATTTTGTGATATTATAATTCCATCTGGATCAGAATAAACATAATCTCCTTCAGAAAATGTGACATCTGCAAAGTTCAAAGTCACACCGTACTCTCCAACATCATTTTTTTTACTCTTTATTGGCATTGTGTTGATTGCTTTTAATCCTATATTTATTTTATTTATAATTTCTGAATCTCTTATGCATCCATTGATAATAAATCCTGACCAACCATTATTACATGCAATTCTAGCTAAGTTGTCACCAAGAAGAGCACATTTACTGGAGGCTTTGCCATCTACCACCATAACATCGCCTTCTACTTTTTCTTCTACCAACTTTTTTACATAAGAGTTGTCATCATCGACGGACACAGTTCTTATTTTCCCATAGAAACTCTTTCTCTCTCCAAATAGTTTAAAAATTGGTTTTGCTATCTGTATATCTTCATTATCATCACAAAGATCAGCAGTATTAAAATCTATCATATTTTCAAGCTCCTTCTTAATTTCGCTAGTATTATTAAAGCAGGAAACGCAATAAGTGAACAGAAAATAAAATACATTTCCCAGTCTAATAATTCTACTAAAAATCCTGAAGAACCAGAAAAGAGTGTTCTTGGTAATGACATTAGCGCTGTCATGAGTGCAAATTGGGTTGCAGTAAACTTTTTATTTGTCATATTCGCTATAAAAGCTAAGTATGCAGTATACCCCATTCCTGCTGCTAAGTTTTCAAGAGATATTACAGTCATGAGCAAAAGTATGTCAGATCCTATATATGCAAGAATAGCAAATCCTAGAGTTGCTACAGCTTGAAATATTCCAAATATTATTAATGATTTATATAAACCTAATCTTAATGATATTAACCCACCTGCAAAAGCTCCTAATAAAGTTGCAATCAAACCAAAGAATTTTACAACTGTACCTATTTCAGTTTTTGTGAAACCAATATCTAAATAAAAATTAGTGCTTAATGAATGCGCCATAGTATCTCCAATCTTATATAAAAGTATAAATAATAAAATTAATACTGGGATTAACATGGCATTCTCTACACTACTGCGACGCGATAATCTTGATCTAGTGTCGACATTTATTACTCGATCAGGTGATATATTTCTAGATATAAATCTATTAAAAAATTCTATAAATGGGTTATAAATTGCTGCGGCAAAACCAGAGGAATGATGATATTGCTTTGGTTCTTTGGCAATTATAGTTATAAATAAACCATAAAACATCACTGATGACATAAACAGATATACCATTTGATATGACATATAATCAGCTAAAATTAAGCCTCCAGCACCAGCAGCTAAAGCCCCGACTCTGTATCCAAGAACATATGATGACGCGCCTATAGTCTGTTCTTCATCAGTTAAAGATTCTCTTCTATAAGCATCTATGACTATATCCTGTGATGCAGACGAAAAAGCGACCAAAGTAGCTAATATAGCAACATTGGTAGCGTTCATTGATGGATTCGCCATGCCCAATGAAATAATAGTTATGATTAATAAAATCTGTGTAACTATCAGCCAACTTCTCCTTCTTCCTAACTTTGATAATGTTATATGATCAAAAATTGGAGCCCATAAAAACTTTAAAGAGTATGGAAGGCCAACTAATGCAAATAAGCCAATAGTAGACTTTGAAACACCTTCATCAGTTAACCAAGCTTGTAATAGAGTAATGGTTAGTAATAAAGGAACCCCAGACACAAAACCCATTGAAAGCGTAATAAGCATTTTCTTTTCAAAATATGGGTTAATAGAAGATAAAATATTCGCAATCATCTTAAAACTTATACTCCATAATCAGTGGAGAATGATCTGAGAATCTTTTATTTTTATATATCTTCGCAGCAATTGGTTTTATTCTACTCTGAGGTGAAATGACCTGGTAATCTATACGCCATCCTACATTGTTATCCCATGCTCTTCCACGGTTAGACCACCATGTATAATTATAAGGTTTTTTGTTTACAACTCTAAATGCATCAACGAAACCATAGCTATCAAAAACTTTGTCAAGCCATTCTCTTTCTTGAGGTAGACACCCTGAGTTTTTTTGGTTAGATTTCCAATTTTTTATATCAATCTCTTTGTGTATGATATTCCAATCACCAGAAATTATAGTTGGCTTATTACTTGCTTTAATTTTTTTCATATATTTTTCAAATTTTTCCATGAATCGATATTTGAGATTTTGCCTAGTATCACCAGACGAGCCTGAAGGAAAATATACAGATATTATTTTTACCTTTGATAATTCAATTTCTATAAACCTGCCTTCATCTGAAAATATTTTAGACCCGAAGGTTTTAGTAACTTTAGAGCTTTTCTCTTTGCTGTATATACACACTCCACTATAACCTTTCTTTACTGCTTCTGATTGATATTTTGTATATCCTGATAAGGCAAACTCTTCAGAGTTAATTTGTTCTTCTGTAGCCCTAACCTCTTGCAGGCATATAACGTCTGCCTTTGTTGTTTTGAGCCATTTAAATAAGCCTTTTTTTTGACTGGCTCTTATTCCACAGACATTTAATGTTAAAACCACCATATTCTTTTATACTCTATGTTACTATATCTATATTACTAGAAATTGAGATGAACAACCTTAAAAAACAATTTATAGAATTCACATTAAATCATGAAATACTACGTTTTGGCAGTTTTACATTAAACTCTGGAAGGCAAAGCCCTTATTTTTTCAACACAGGGTTATGTAATAATGGTCAATTATTAAATTCTCTCGCTGGATTTTATGCAGACTCAATAATTATAAATTCACTGGATTATGATTTTATATTTGGTCCAGCATACAAAGGCATTACATTGGCAACATCTATAAGTCAGACCTTATATTCTAAACATAATATTAATAAACCATATTGTCATAATCGTAAAGAGGCAAAGACTCATGGAGAAGCAGGTATATTTGTTGGCATAAAGCCAAATGGGAAAGCTTTAATTGTTGATGATGTTATTTCTTCAGGTAAATCGATAAGAGAAAGCATAGATCTGCTTAGTGAAAATAATTCACATCCATCATCAGTTCTAGTAGCATTTGATAGGATGGAAGTTGGTGAAAAAAACAGGGCCTCTAAAGAGCTTTCTGATACTCACTCAGTAAAAGTATATTCTATTATAACCTTAGAAGACATAATTGATTATATCAAAACAGATGATTCATTATCCTCTCATTTATCAGAGATGGAGAAGTACATTTCTCAGTATAAAAGATAATTAGTATATTAAACTAACCCCTACTGATATTGTAACAACCTGATAGACAAACTTTATTGTTCGATTGCTTCTAGATAATGACAGTCTGGCTCCGACATAGCCGCCTATCAAAGATCCTATGAATAGGACTGGTAATATATTCCAGTTTATTTCAGTCAACAATCCAAGTGTTATTGCACCGACAGAGTTATAAAAGAAACCTACAACTACAAGTGTATATGCAATAGCTTTTTTATAATCCATTTTATATATTGATATTAATATTATTGTAAATATTAATCCTGTGCCTGCTGAGAGAGAACCGTTTAGTAGTCCTGATACGAATACTAGTACTAAGCCTAATATTTTATAACTATCATTCTCATGGTATCTGTCCTGTTCTCCATATTCTTTTCTAAATATTGTATATAAACCAATTAATGAAATTAATATTCCTAATAATATTCTAGCCAATGACTCATTGGTTATTGCTATTATGTTAGCTCCTATTATCACCCCCGGTATTCCTGCTAACAAAAACTGAATGATTAAGTTTTTATCAAAGTTAATCCTAGTTGCAAACTTGGTAGTTGCGCCAATACCAAGTGCAACAGTTGCAATTTTATGAACTGCTAACGCATTTATAAATGCAATATCAAAGAGTAATAAGATAGCAGGAAGTTGAATGACCCCAGCACCACCACCTGAAAAAGCTGAAAATATATTTGAAATTATAGAAACTAAAAATAGAAAAATATATTCAAACAATCTATGACCTGCGTATCATCGTTCCTATACCAGAATCTGTGAATAATTCTAATAAGACTGCATGATCTACAGTACCATCAATTATTTGGACATGTTCTACTCCAGATGATACAGCTTCTAGAGCTGACTCTATTTTAGGAAGCATACCTTTAGATATTACTCCTTTTTGTATGAGAGTTCTGACTTGATCTGCATTGATAGATTTGATTAAATTACTATTCTCATCCAGTATACCACTGGTGTTTGTTAAAATAAGGTACTTGCCAGCTTCAAGAATATGCGCTATTTTTCCTGCCACTAAATCTGCGTTAATGTTATATGTTTTCCCGTCATCGCCAATACCAATTGGAGCGATTACTGGTATGAAAGGCGAACCATCAAGCAGTCTTACTACTTCTGGATCAATGCTTTGAACTGTGCCAGTATTTTTAAAATCTATATTCTTAAATTCACCTTCACCAATAACTTTCTTAGCTCTAATTAGCCCCCCATCTTTACCAGAAAGTCCAACTGCTTTCCCGCCATGGGATGTAATTAAATTAACTATGTCTTTATTAACTAGGCCTCCCAAAACCATTTCGATTATATGTACAGACTCAGGATCAGTAATTCTTAATCCATTAGCAAATTCAGATTCAACACCAAGCTTCTTGAGATAAGATGTTATTTGTGGTCCGCCGCCATGAACAATTACAGGATGCAGCCCTACTTGTTTTAAAAGAACCATATCTCTTGCGAAGTTATTTCTCAATGTATCATCCATCATTGCGTTTCCACCAAATTTTACAACTATTACTTTATTGGATAGTTGTTGAATATATGGAAGAGCTTCAATGAGTACTCTAGCAGTACTAGGCTTGATATCATCTTTTTCTCTATATGTAACTTTGTCTTTTGTCATTTTATTTAAAAAGGTAGTTCAATTTTATCATCTATTTTTAAAATCTCTTCTTTAACTAAGGATTGAATTTTTGACATCGCATTTATATTATCTGCTTCAAACCTTAATACAAGATTTGATGTCGTATTAGAGCACCTAATAAGCCCCCAGCTATCAGGATAAATAATCTTTATCCCATCTATATCAATAATACTAGCATTATTGAATTTTGCTAGTTTTACAAATAAATCCATGAATGTAAAATGATTATTGTCCTTAAATGGTATATTTATCTCTGGAGTTGTAATCGACTCTGGTAAACTATTAAATATTTCAAGGTTATCACCTTCCCTATAAATTATTTCCAACAGTCTGAGTGATGCATATATCCCATCATCAAATCCACCCCACCTGTCTGCAAAAAAAATATGGCCACTCATCTCGCCACCAAGAGAAGCATTTTCTTCAATAATAGCTTTCTTTATGAACGAATGACCTGTTTTAGATAATATAGGTATACCAAAGTTGTTAATTATTTCTTCTTCTACATGCTTTGAGCATTTAATATCGTAAACTATTTTTTGATCTGGTGAGTCTTTCAATATACTCCTACTGTATAATATTAATAATTGATCAGGCCAAATTACTTTACCTTTATTAGTCATGACACAGATTCTGTCCCCATCTCCATCATATGCAAATCCTATATCAGCTTTATTTTTGATAATATTATTTTTAAGCTCGATTAAATTATTTTCATTTGTTGGATCAGGAGGATGATTTGGAAAATTTCCATCTACATTTTCATAAATAATATCGAAGTTAACATTTAGTGCATCAAAAACTTTTCTTGTTATCGCGCCAGTTATACCATTGCCACAGTCTATGGAAACCTTTAACTTAGAATCAATGTTAATATCATCTTGTATGTCTGCAATATAATTATCAAGTATTGTAGCGTTATTAATTACTCTTCCCTTAGTCATAGTTGTTAAAAACTCTTCTGAAATAATGGATTCATATATGTCTCTTATATGATCATCGAATAATGTTTTATTATTTAGTACCATTTTAATACCATTATAATTAGCTGGGTTATGACTACCGGTAATCATTAGTCCGTTAGCAATATTTAATTTTTTTAATGAATAGTATAGCAGTGGCGTTGGAAGAGACCCTATGTCTATAACTGTTACGCCCATATAAGTAAGACCGGAAATTAGGCTTTGTTTAAGCGATGGACCTGATATCCTTCCATCCATACATACACAAATTTTTGGATCAGCTGATTTTTCTACTACCTGTTTTCCAATTGCTTTGCCTATCAATAAAAAAGTTTTCTCATCAAGTTCATCGGGATATATGCCCCTTATATCATAAGCCCTAAAGATATCTTTTCTAATTATCAATATTATTTTTTCCCTGATGAGCCAAAACCATCAGAGCCTCGTGTAGATTTTTTAAATGAATCAACAATTTTCAATTTTGGCTGGTTTATGGTTATAAAAATTAGTTGAGCTATTCTGTCATATGGCTCAACCTTATAGTCTTGATCACTTCTGTTCCAGCAAGATACAAACAACTGTCCTTGATAGTCAGAATCAATTAAACCTACAAGGTTTCCTAGTACTATACCATGATTGTGACCTAGTCCAGATCTTGGTAGTATTAAACCAGCATATGATGGATTTTCTATATGGATCGACACTCCGGTTGGAATCAATTCAGTTTGATTACTTTCTAGGATAAGCTCAGATTCTAATGAAGCTCTTAAGTCCAGGCCTGCAGAACCTTTTGTTGAAAAAGTTGGTATATCTTTTAACTTTTTATCTAATAATATTATTTTGACTTCATTTAACATTTTTATTTACTAACTTAACTTTTGAAGAGTAGTCTTCTGCTATAACATTTAGGATCTTTCTAGCAATTTCTGATTTCTTAGCCTCTGGGATCTCAATTACTTTGTTCTTAGTAAATATAGTAACTTCATTAAAGTCAGATTCAAAACCTAGTTTCAACTCATGATTGGCAATATTACCAACAATCATATCTAAATTCTTTTTTATCAATTTATCTTTAGCATTCTTTTTGAGAGAATCAGTTTCAGCTGCAAAGCCAACTGAGAATAGGTCAATATATTTTTCTGAAACAGCACTGATTATATCAACCCCTCTTGTGAACTCTATAGAAATATTATTTTCATCTTTTTTATATTTGGTTTTAGAATAATTAATAGGCTTGTAGTCTGCTATTGCTGCAGTTGATATTAGAATATCAAAATCTGATGCATTAGTCATAACAGCTTGGTACATCTCTTCAGATGTTTCAACATATTCTGTCTTGATATTTTTGATAGAATCTAATGATACTGGTCCTGATATTAACTTAACTGAAGCCCCCATAGCTTTAGCAGCAAGCGCAATTTCATATCCCATTTTACCTGAACTGTAATTGCTCATAAATCTAACAGGGTCTATGGGTTCTCTTGTTGGCCCTGCTGTTATAAGCAATCTTTTACCTGAGAGCAGTGATGATTTATTCTTACCTTTAATATCTTCAATTATCTGCTCCGGACTTGTCATTCTACCATAGCCTATATCTCCACATGCATGTGACCCATAATTAGGTCCAATAATATTAATATCTGCTTCTTTTAATTTTTTAACACTAGACTGGCTGACTTTATTATTCCACATATCTGGATTCATAGCTGGTGCAATAAATATTTTTTTGGTAAAGGCTAAGCATATAGTTGAAAGAAGATCATCGCCATGGCCGTTAGCAAGTTTGTTCATAAAATTTGCGGTACATGGCGAAATTAAGATAATATCTGCCCACTTGGCAATATCTAAATGTTCAAAATTACTGATGGTGTTTGAGTTTTCATTTTCACTGATGACTTTATTACCTGACAAAGATTCTAGAGTTGTTTCTGTTATAAATAACTCCGAACTTTTTGTCATTACCACTTTAACATTACAGCCTTCTTTCTTAAGCCTGCTAGATATATCAGCAGCTTTATATGCTGCTATGCTACCTGTTATCCCGAGTAAAATATTTTTGTTTGTAAGTATATCCATCATACATCATTTTATTTTTTTTAAAAATTCTATTAAAGATTGTATTTGTTTTTTGCTATGATCGCTAGTTAAATTCATCCTAATAAGATCTTTATTGACTGGTACAGTTGGATATCTTATTGCTTGTATATAAATATTATCAATCTGGGCTTTTTTGCATATGTTCATAACTTTATTTGGATTACCTATATGCATAGTTTGAATTGGTGAATTAGAAAAATTTACATTTATATTATTTTGGGTTGCTAAATCTTTAAAGTAATTAATATTATTTTCTAGACTTTTTATGATTAATTTATTTTTCATAATATAGTTAATGCTGTCTAAAGTAGTACTCGCTAATGCAGGCGGTAATGCTGTGGAATATATATAGGGTCTAGATTTTTGGATTAATAGATCAATTAAATTATTGGACCCAGATATGAATGCTCCAAAGGTCCCTATAGCTTTACCAAAAGTACCAATATATGCATCTATTTTTAATTTTCTTCTATCCAAACTATTTATTGAACTTGGGAAAACCCTATTATCTTTAGCGCTTACCCCAAAACCATGAGCATCATCTATAAACAATAAACAATCATGTTTTTCTGAAATTGATGAAAGTTTTATAAGGTCAGATTTTTCGCCTGTCATACTAAAAACACTATCTGCAAAAATAATTTTATTCTTAGAATTACTTGATAAAATCTTTTTTTCTAAATCGTCATAATTTAGATGCTGATATCTTATTAATTTTGTATTCGATAGTCTAGAGCTCTCAATAATGGAATTATGATTTTCTCTATCTTGGAATACATCAATCTTATTTGTTGATATGGCATTTAATAAGCCAACATTTGCTAGATAACCAGAATTTGTGACCAAGGTTGATTCGAAACCAAGTAGTTTTGATATTCTTTTCTCTAAATTTAAATGGGCTATACTGTATCCACTGATAAGTGGTGATGAACCAGAGCCTATACCATATTTTGATATATTGATTTTAAATTGTTTTTTTAAATATGATGAGTTTGCTAGATTTAGATAATTATTGCTAGAAAAGTTACTAAGATATTTATTATTAGCTTTTATATATGTGTCTTGCGGGGACCCAGTTGATATTCTTTTTCTATAGCGACCTTCTTTTTTGATTTGCTGAATTGTTTTTTTATAATCTGTCACTTCAGAATTTTACTATATTAGATATTTTTGACAGCTATACTTATGTCTTCAAGTTTTTTTTCTTTAACATCTGATATTCCAGAATCATGCACAGGCATAGTTTTTATCTTAAGATTCTTTAATAGTTTTTGATCATGTTTAATAGTTGAATTTTTCGTAGTTAATAATTCTTCTCCATAAAATATAGAATTAGCTCCTGCTAAAAAACAAAGAGCTTGCATATGATCATTCATTGTATCCCTACCTGCTGATAATCTTACAAATGATTTAGGCATGGCTATCCTTGCTAATGCTATAACTCTTATAAAATCAAATTCATCTACATCATAATTATCAAAATATGGAGTACCTTCAACTTTAACAAGTCTATTTATAGGCACTGATTCAGGATGCATATCTAGATTTGCAAGTACTCTTATTAGTTCAATTCTATCTATATTCTCTTCACCTAAACCCAAGATTCCTCCGCTACATACTTTTATGCCTGCTTTTCTTACATGTTGTAATGTGTCTAGTCTATCTTGATACGTTCTAGTCGTGACCACTTTTTTATAGTATTCTTCTGATGTATCTAAATTATGATTATAGTAATCTAACCCTACATTTTTTAATTCCACAGCTTGTGTATCAGTTAGCATGCCCAATGTAACACAAGTCTCAAGCCCTAGCTCTTTAACTTCTTTAACCATTTCCTTTACTTTAGCTAGGTTGCTTTGAGTTAAGTTTCTCCATGCTGCGCCCATGCAAAATCTTGATGCACCATTTATTTTGGCATCTTTTGCTTGTTTTATAATGTCAGAAAGAGGTAAGGTTTTTTCAAGATTAATATCTGTATCATATCTTATGCTTTGAGAGCAGTATTTGCAGTCCTCAGGACAACCTCCAGTTTTTATAGACATAAGGGTAGATATTTGTATTTCATTAGGATTATGATATTTCCGATGTATAGATTGTGCTTCCCACAACAAGTCATTAAATGGGAGATCATAAATATCTTGCAATTCTTGTGTAGTCCAATTATTTTTTATATGAGTATCTTTCATTTTTATCAAATATAAGTAAATAGTAGACCAAAAGTAATTATTAATCCAAATATATTATTGTTTTCAAAGGCAGATACACACTGGAAAGGTTTTCTTGATGTGACCAACAAGTGTTGATAGATGACTGATAACAACGAAACTAGTAAAAAAATATAATACATTAAACTAAAATTATTTGTTATTCCTAAGATAATAAAACACATTAGAACAAAATAATGAATATTTAATGCATATCGTATATCATTTTTTCCAAAAAAAAGCGCTGAAGATTTAATACCTATTTTTTTATCATCTTTCTTATCGGCCATTGCATAATATGTGTCATAGACTATTGCCCATGCGATAGTTAAAATATATAAAAGTATACAGTTGAAATCTATTTCGCCTTTTTCTAAAATAAAGACCATTGGAATACTCGACCCGAATGCCATTCCTAATATCAATTGGGGTATTTTAAAATATCTCTTGCTCAGTGGATATATCAATAGCAAAAAAAAAGCAAAGATAGCAAACATAATGATCTTCATTTCTAACATAAGTAATAGAACGAATGATAAAATAATCAATAATCCAAATAGTATCAATGCCTCTTGGTTAGTAACTTCCTTAGTTGCTAATACTCTGTTTTTTGTTCGCTCTACTTTTGAATCGAAATCTTGATCAAAATAATCATTTATTATGCATCCAGCAGACCGGGTGAAGATAATTCCAAAAGCAAAAATGATCATATAGAATATATTCGGTGATCCATTTGAGGAGATTAAGAAAGCCCATAATACAGGCCACATTAATAACAAAAAGCCTATCGGTTTATCTATGCGCATTAATTGCAAATATAATTTATATTTCGATGTCATCTACTAAATTTTGCCATCTAATCCCATCTGAAAGTATTTATGTATTATTGTTTCTTGATTATCAAGTAACCAATCTATGCTTGGTTCATTATTCATCGCTTTATGAATCGCCTGAGTTGTAGCTTTTCTATGAATATCAAATAAAATTTTATGGTCAAGCTTATCATCGGTAGCAACTGATGGATTAAGCCATACTGATACTATGACGCCCAGTTCATTTGCTTTTTCTTTAGGAATATCACCATTTCTTACGGAATCAAGAACACCATTTGCTATAGCCGCTTGTACAGTACCCATCAATATATTTGTATATCTATCTTTATTAACAGTGACTTTGCTTACCATTAAAGTAGCTGGCCTTACCATTATATCCGTATTCATGATAGCTAAAACTTTAGAATGCCCTTTTGTTTGATTACCAATTAAATTAGCAAATGCAGTTCCGAATGGTCCATCTAATTCACCAATAACTATCTCAGGTTCTGCAGCAGTTCCTGGCGGGCCACCAGCGACTAATGATTCTCCTACTCTCATAATAATTTTTTCTGACATAAATATATCCCTAGTAATTAATTTTATGACTATAATATATGGTAACTTTATGAAAAGGAATAGATAAGATGATAAGAAGCTTTAATAATACTAACCCTATAATTGATAAAACAGCATATATAGATGAACAGTCAACTGTTATTGGCAATGTCAAAATTGGTAAAGATAGTGCGATATGGCCGCAAGTTGTCGTTAGAGGCGATATAAATTCTATCATAATAGGTGATAGAACAAATATACAAGATGGGTCAATATTACATGTTACGCATGCTAGTGACTTTTGCCCTTCTGGATATTCCTTGTCTATTGGTAATGATGTCACCGTGGGTCATTCTGCAGTTATACATGCGTGCACTATAAAAGATACAGTATTGATAGGTATGGGAAGTATTATTCTAGATGGCGCAATTATCAACTCAAATTGCATGCTTGCTGCTGGCGCATTAGTCGGCCCTGGTAAAGAACTAGAAAGTGGATTTTTATATGTTGGTAGCCCTGCAAAAAAATTAAGAGAATTATCTGAACGAGAAATGGATTTCTTATTATATTCGTCAAAGGGGTATGTTGATTTAAAAAATCAATATATGTCTTTAGAACCCTAGTTTTTTATATAAGGCTTCAGTATCAGGTTTAAAACCATTCCATATATTAAATGAAAGGGCTGCTTGCTCGATCAACATACCAAGACCATTATAAGATTTTTTAGCCCCATTATTCTTAGACCAATCTTGAAAACTTGTATTATTTTTAGAATAAAAAAGATCGTAGCTAGAGCTATTAGGCTTGAAGATTGAAACTGGAAAATGTATTTCGCTTTTTATTAAGCTTATTGGTGTTGTATTAATTATAATGTCATATTTAGAATCGTCTTTATACATACTAATATCACAAGAATCTTTATATTTATCTATTAATTGGGTCGCCTTATCATTAGTTCTAGTTAGTATACTGATAGATTGAACATCTTCTTTTGTAAGTGAATTAATTATACTTCTCGCTGAGCCCCCTGCTCCTAGAATCAAGATGTCCTTTTTCAATAAAGATATACTTTTTTTAACTAAATCATTAATAAAACCCTGGCCATCTGTATTGAATGCCCTTATCTCATTATCTTTTAACATCAATGTATTAGTACAACTACATTCTATTGCTGATTCATCATAACTATCAGCAAAATTATAAGCTTGCTCCTTAAATGGAATAGTGATGTTTGCTCCATATCCCTTTTTTGAAAAAAAACTTTGAGCATGCGTTTCAAAATGCTCCTCTGTATCTGGCTCTATTACCTTATACTGAATATTGATTCCTTGTTGTTTGGCAAACTCCTTATGTATTATTGGTGATAAGCTATGCTTGGCTGGTAAGCCTATGACACAAAACTTTTTTATTTCATCCATTTTAAAACATCCTTAGCATAGTATGTAATAATTGCGTTAGCGCCTGCTCTTTTCATGCATTGCAAACTTTCTATGACTACTTTTTTTTCGTCCAACCAATTATTCTTTACAGCTGCTTTTATCATCGCATACTCGCCACTGACTTGATAAACAAATATAGGTACTTTATAGTTTTCGCTTATCTTATTTACTATATCTAAATAAGGCAAACCAGGTTTAACCATGACTATATCAGCACCTTCATTTATATCCATTTCTACTTCATGCATCGCATCTTTTGAATTAGCATAGTCCATTTGGTATGTATCTTTATTAGATTTGCCAAGATTTTTAACAGAGCCTACGGCGTCCCTGAATGGACCATAGTAATTTGATGAATACTTAGCTGAGTAAGATAAAATTTTTGTATCCACAAATTTATTTTTTTCTAATTCTTTTCTTATGCTTTTTATCCTGCCATCCATCATATCTGATGGTGCGACTATATCTACTCCACTATTAGCATGGCTTAAAGCTTGTTTTATTAATACCTCTACTGTTTCGTCATTTAGTATTTCCTTGTTTTTACCAAGAACACCATCTTGACCATGTGAAGTATATGGATCAAGAGCAACATCACTTATTATTGCGATATCTTTTATGGACTTTTTGATTTTCTCTATGGCTTTTTGCATTAAACCATTTGGATTAAAAGACTCGCTACCTTTTTTATCTTTGTATTTACTCTGTATACATGGAAAAAGCGCTACTCCTTGTAGACCAAGTTTCTTTAAGGAAGTAATTTCTTTAACAGCAAGATCAATCGACATTCTTGTTATTTCAGGCATGGATTTAATTTTCTGCGACCTATTATCGCCATCTATAAGAAATATAGGTTGAATTAGATCATTCTGTGACAGAGTGCTTTCTCTAATTAAGTTCCTTATTGGGCTATTACTTCTAAGTCTGCGTAATCTAGTATTTGGGAATTTTCTTTTCATTTTATTATTCTAACACTTTTTATTTTAAGAGAAGATGTTATATTATTCTATCTAGAATTAACACTAAGGAGTCTAAATGTCTATCTGGCACGAAAAATTTACACTTAATCATGTTATCTCTCTAAGAAATAACAATTTGAATAAGCACCTGGGTATTGAATTTACAGAATTAGGGTCTGATTATATTGTCGCTAGAATGCCAGTTGAGAACCACACAAGACAATCAAGGGGAATTCTACATGGTGGTGCATCATGTGTATTAGCTGAAGCGCTTGGAAGCATTGCCTCTAATATGTGCATAGATATGAGAAAGCAAAAGGCGGTTGGATTAGAAATTAATGCAAATCATGTCAGGCCAGTCTCAAGTGGTTTTGTCACAGGAACAACAACCGTGGCAAGTCTTGGAAGATCAGTTCATGTATGGAATATTGACATTAAGAATGACCAAGGTAAATTAAATTGTGTTTCAAGACTTACTACAGCGATTGTAGATTTAAAGGGCGATGAAATTGACAAAAATACCAAGTTACTCGATGAGCTATTGTCGTCATAAATATTTCTTGAGCTTTTTTTCAAACTGTTGAATTTTACTATCAAGTTTATTTTTCCATACAACATTTGGCGGCATAGACATTAAAATAGATTCTGGTCGACCTCCAGATTGAAGGCCAAATATTGTCCCTCTATCATATAACAAATTAAATTCGACATATCTTCCACGCCTTATATGCTGAAATTCTTTATGGGCCTTACTATATTTTTTTTTGTTTCTTCTCTTTATTATATTTAAATAGGAGTCCAAATACGTGAATGCTACATCTCTTGAAAAATTTTTATAAAACTCTTTATCGTTTTTATTTAAATTATCATAAAATATTCCACCAACACCTCTTTTTTCTTTTCTATGTTCAATATAAAAATATTCATCACACTGTTTACTAAAATTACCATAAAACCTTTTATCATAATTATCACATGTCTTTTTGGTATTATCATGCCATAGTTTTATATCATCCTTAAAAACAAAATATGGGGTTAGGTCGTAGCCTCCGCCGAACCACCATTTATCTTTCTTATCTGTTTCAAAGTATCTTACATTCAAATGTGAACATGGTACAAAAGGATTATTTGGATGAATAACTACTGATACACCAGTTGCAAAAAAACTTTTAATATCACCTTTGTTTTTTTTTGCTAACGCACTATTTGGTAAAACTTTACCTTTAATTGAAGAATAGTTTACCATGCCTTTTTCTATTATATCTCCATCTGATATCTCACAGCTTTTACCACCGCCTCCATGTTTATACTTCCATGAAGTCGTATTAAGATTTGATTTATCATCTATATATGTAAAGGCTTGAATAATTTCTTTTTGAATATTTTTAAATACTTTCTCAATCGATAGAAATTCTTTTGATTTTTGTATCATCTTATTTTTTTTTCAGATTCCATATCTACTATTATACTAGTTTTCTCATGATTACCTAGGTCACCCTTCACAAGATATTTTATTTCTGACATAAAAGTTTTCTTGAATAGTAACAAATCTTTTATTTCGGGTTTGCCGCTTATATTTGCACTCGTTGATATTAGGGGCTTCATAAATAAATTACAAAGCTTAGTAACAACCGGATGATCAGACATTCTAACGCCAACTTTGCCAGTATTTTTATCTACTAGCCATGATGGAACTGAATCTTTGGCTTTTATGAGCCATGTTGTGTGTCCTGGCCATGATTCCCATACTATATCCTTTAGTGTGCTTACGTTGACAAGCTCTTCTAGTTGATCTTTTGATGATATAACCATCAGAAAAGGTTTATTTAGATCTCTACCTTTAAGTCTAGAGATTTTTTCTACACTATTTTTGTTCCAAGGATCACATCCGAGTCCATAAACTGCTTCAGTTGGATAACCAATCAATTCACCCTCATTTAGAAATTTTACTGCACCATCAATATCACCAATTATCATGATGTTTTCTTGGCTCTGAATTTTCGCCTAAACTTTCTTTTTGGTGCATTTTTTATTAACTCTTTACAAGTATTTTCATCTAAGCTTTTAGGGTCAACATCTTTGGGTATCTTGGCATTAACTTTGCCATTGGTTATGTATGGCCCAAATCTTCCATTAAGAACTTTTATTCCAGATTCTTCAAATATTTTAATATCTCTATTAGCATCGATTTCTAATTTTTCCTTTATTAATTCAATAGCCTCATCTTCCTTAATAGAGAAAATGTCTTGTCCACGAACTGATACATTAGTTTTCCCCCACTTTAAATAAGGTCCAAAAGGCCCAATATTTATAAAGATATCATCGTCGTCGTGAACACCAATTTTCTCTGGAAGAGCAAACAATCTTATAGCATCATCCATTGTGATAGAATCTATATTTTTTTTCTGTTCATAAGTTAGAGCAGCCCATTTAGGTTTTTCTTCATCTTCTTTTGTACCCATTTGAATCGTTGGGCCATATTTTGTCAACCTAACTGTAACTGGCCTACCAGTATCGGGATGGTTGCCCAAATCTTTTAGTTCACGAGTTTCAGAAATATCTACCGAGGTTAATTTCTCTTCTAGATTTACTCTAAATGGCTCATACGTATCTTTGATACAAGTCATTGAGTCTTTATCGCCATTAGCTATAAGGTCTAGGTTTTCTTCTAGTCTAGCAGTAAAATCATAGTCAACTAAATCACTACTAAAATGTTTTGTCAAAGTCTCACAAACTACTTTTGCAAGCGCTGTAGGCTGAAAGTTACTCGCTTCGGGATCTACGTAATTACTCTCTAAAATTTTAGAAATTATTGTTACATAAGTTGAAGGTCTGCCGATTCCAAGTTCTTCCAGGGCCTGTATCAAGCTAGCTTGATTATATCTAGCAGGTGGTTGTGTGAACTTTTGATCCATCTTGATTTCTTTGATAGATAATTCATCGCCTTTCTTTAAATCTTCTAAAATTCTCTTATTAATTTTTTCTTTTTCATCATTCTCAGATAAATCATATATTTCTTTGAAACCATTGTCTTTTAAAAACGAGCCACTATATTTGAACTTATATTTGTTTGATAATAAAAAATCAATCCCAACTTGTTTATATGTTGCATCGATCATTTGTGAAGCTAAAGTTCGTTTCCAAATAAGGCTATAGAGTTTGTACTCTGAATCATCAAGATATTTTTTAATTTTATCTGGTGTATTAAAAATCGATGTTGGCCTTATAGCTTCGTGAGCTTCTTGGGCATTTTTTACTTTCTTAGAGTATGTTCTTATTTCTTTTGATTGAAACTTTGAATGATTTTTACTTAAATAATCATTAATATCATTCAAACAATCTTGTGATAAATTTGTTGAATCTGTTCTCATATATGAAATTAAGCCAATAGTCTCATTGTTTCCCAGCGTCATACCTTGATACAATCTTTGAGCAATACTGGATGTCATTTTGACAGAAAACCCAAGACTCGAATATGCAGCTTGCTGAAGAGAGGCGGTTGTAAATGGCGGCCTTGGCTTTAACTTTCTCTCAGATGTTTTTATATCATTAATATTTATTTTTTTATGTTTATCTAAATCAGTTTTAATTTTAGATGCATCTTGCTCATTTAGTATGGTTGTAATGTTCCCATTTTTTACTTTTATATCATCGATAGATATCAGATCTAGGTCTATGCAGTCATCTTTGCTGCACGCAATAAGAGAGCCAACCCAATATTCTACGGGTTGAAATTTACTTATCTCATTCTCTTTTTCAACTATAAGTCTTAGGGCCGGGCTTTGGACCCTTCCACCTCTAGCCAATCTACTAACTTTCTTCCATAGAAATTCAGAAATATCATATCCCATTAGATAATCAAGAGTTCTTCTTGTAAGATATGCATTCCATAAGTCCGTAGATATTTCTCTAGGATTCTTTAGTGCTGTTAGTACAGCATTTTCTGTAATCTCATTGAAAGCAACCCTGTATGTATTTTTGCCTTTCAGTAATTTTGCTTTATCTAAGATGTCATAAATATGTTTTGATATTGCCTCTCCTTCCCTATCAGGATCAGTAGCAAAGTAAACAGTTTCTGCGTCCTTTGAGTATTTCTTGATCTCATTAATTACTTCTTTTTTATCTTTTGAGACTCTCCATACGGGCGCATAGTTATTTTCAACGTCTATGCCTTTTCTTGAACTAGGCATCAAATCCCTGACATGACCGACAGATGCAAGAACCTTATAATCTTTGCCTAAGAACTTTTCTATAGATTTAACTTTGGTAGGCGACTCTACTATTAACAGATTCTTCATTTTTCTATCTTACTCTTATAAATATATATTTTTTTACTTTATACTATTAAAATAGATATATTGACAAGACTTTTTATTAACTTTAAATATGACATTATTAAATATACTACATTATCCAGATAACAAATTGAGGCAAAAGGGGGTCAATATTCATGCTTTTGATGAAAAATTAGAAAGAACAGCCAATGATATGCTTGAAACCATGTATCAATCTAAGGGAATTGGTCTAGCAGCTGTTCAGGTTAATTTGCCTATAAGATTAATTGTTATAGATATAAGCGAGTCTAGAAATGAGCCATTATTTTTAGTAAACCCGTCAATTAAAGAAAAAAAAGATCTGATAACCTTTGAAGAAGGTTGTTTATCTGTCCCTGGTTTTTATGAAAAAGTTGAGAGATATAATCTAATCAATTTCACCTATCAAGATTTAGATGGAGTCACGCACACAATGAATGCAGAGGGATTATTAAGTGTTTGCGTTCAACATGAAATAGATCATTTAGATGGCAAGCTATTCGTAGACTATATATCACAAATGAAAAGAGATAGGATTGCAAAAAAAATCAAAAAGGCAGAGTTGAATAATACCACCCCTTCAAGAAAAAATGTGCCATATAATATATAATAACTAGGAAATTAATTTGAACATCGTTTTTTTTGGCAGCCCCGTATACTCGTCAAGGGTTTTAAGTTATTTGCTTTCAAGCAAACACTCTGTAAAAGCTGTTGTGACACAGGATGTCAAGTTAGACAAGAAGAAGAGAGAACTTAAGACACCTGTTGGTATGTTTGCTGAAAAAAATAATCTACGAACTTTATATCCATTAAACCTTGATGACTCATGCTTTATAGCAGAATTAGAATCTTTAAATGCGGATGTCTTTCTAATATATGCATATGGAAAGATCCTGCCACCTGATATTATAAAATTACCTAAATATGGTGTAATAAATCTTCACTGTTCATTATTGCCAAGATGGAGAGGAGCTGCTCCAATCCAGAGAGCATTGCTTAATAGAGATGATGTCACAGGTGTAACATTTTTTAAAATTGATGAACATCTTGATACTGGAAACATATTATCATCCTATGAATATTCAATTAAAGATGAAGATGATTCGCTATCTCTACAAGATAAATTAACAGACTTGGCAATACAAAACATTGAAAATATTTTACAACCTAATCTAAATAATAAGAAACCTACGCCTCAAAATGATAGTTTAGCTACTTATGCTAAAAAACTTTCTAAGGATGAGTCAATTATTGATTGGAACGAAGATGCTGAGACAATCATATCAAAGGTTAAAGCTTTTGCGGGCTGGCCTGGAGTACAAGCAGAGCTTTTTGATGTTAAGTTTAAAATTCATAAAGCTATATATTTTAATGATATTACACAATATTCGCCTGGAAGCGTAATAAAGTTTGATCATGATAAATTTGAAATCAAAGCTAAAAAAGGCTCTATCCAGATTACTAAGCTACAATTGCCTGGCAAGAATATTATAACTTGTAAGGACCTCTACAACTCTAACAGTGACTTTTCAACAAAAATAAAGAGTTATTCTGTTAAATAAATATAATAATATAACTAATTTGGTGTAAAATAATATTTTGAAAATAACCCATATAAAGAAATGAAAAAAATCATAGTCTTTGGCGGTGGTCAAGTTGGCTCTTCCGTAGCTAAAATACTCTCAGATGACGGAAATGATATAACCTTGGTTGATTACGACAAGGAAGTACTAACTGCGCTTAAAGAAAAAATTGATATAAAAACTATTCATGGGTTAGCATCTTATCCCTCTGTTCAAAAACTTGCTGATGCAGAAAACTCAGACATGGTAATAGCAGTAACAGGAAGCGATGAAGTTAATATGGCGGCATGCCACATTGCAAAATCCTTATTTAATGTACCTAAAAGAATTGCAAGACTTAGGGCAAATGAATATCTAAGGGATGAGGATAAATTTGACAAGTCTTTTTTTTCAATAAGTCAGGTAATTAGCCCAAATATTTTATTAACAGATTATGTTAAGAATATTTTAGACCACCCTGGAGCTTTCCAAGCTTTTGAATTTGCATCAGGGTTAGTTCAAGTTCTTGCAGCTACTGTTCTACCTGATGGCCCTTTATCAGGAAAAAAATTATCTGAGTTTAAAAATCATATGCCCAATGTTGATGTCAAGGTAGTTGCAATCTATAGAAAAAATAAACATATAATTCCTAATGGAGATACTTTAATTTTACCTGATGACGATGTGTTTTTTCTAGCTACAGAAAAAAATATGCGTTTTATGAGTGAACTGAGAAAGTCGACAGAAAAACCTCATAATGTGATGATTGCTGGAGGTGGTAGAGTAGGATCAGCATTAGCAAAAAAACTTGAGACTGTTTATAATCTTAAATTGATAGAGAAAGACAAACATATAGCTAAAGCAGCATCTCTTGAATTAACATCAACAGTTGTATTAAATAATGATATAGCTGATGAATCATTATTAACAAATGAAAATATTTCAGATGTAGATTATTTCTGTGCTGTTACCAACAATGACCAGATGAATATTTTATCAGCAAAGCTAGCAAAGGATATGGGGGCAAAAAAAACAATAGCTATTGTTAATAAGTCATCTTATAGAAACCTTGTGTCTAAGGAGATTGATATAGTTGTCTCACCCGAGGATGTAACTATTGGATCACTATTGGCATCTGTAAGAACAAGCGACATTGTTAATGTTCATCAACTTAGCGCAGGTGATGCTGAGGCGATGGAGATAATTGTTCATGGTGACTCTAATACATCCAAGCTAGTTGGAAAAAAAATATCGGAACTTGATCTGCCTAGTACAATAGTAATTGGTGCTTTGGTGAGAAGCGATGAGGTATTATTAGCTAATGATGATTTAATTATTGAGACTGATGATCATGTAATCATTTTTGTTCTTGATAAAAAAGATATTTCAAGAATAGAAAAAATGTTTCAGGTCAGTGTAGGCTTTTTTTAATAAAATGAACGACTCAATAATGTTAAAAATCGTTGGAATAATGCTCCTCTTATTTAGTATGACGCTTGTTATACCTTTAATTACATCTTTTATTTATTCTGATGGGAACCATTATACTTTTATTTATTCATTTCTAATTATTTTGGGACTCGGCTCTATTTTATACCTTCCCAATATTTCTGCTAAAAATGATATTAAGATAAAAGAAGGTTTTTTGATCGTTGTGCTTTTCTGGTTTGTTCTTAGTATAGTTGGCTCTTTACCTTTTATGATAGATAGACAACTATCGCTGAATTTTTATGATGCTCTCTTTGAATCAGTATCTGGATGGACAACAACAGGAGCAACTATAATAAATAATTTAGATGTTCTTTCCCCATCAATACTTATTTATAGACAGGAATTACAATGGTTGGGCGGCATGGGTATAGTAATATTAGCTTTGGCTATTTTGCCTATGCTCGGCGTTGGTGGCATGCAGTTATATAAAGCAGAATCTACAGGCCCTATCAAGGATAACAAAATTTCTCCTAGAATAGCTGAAACAGCAAAAAGTCTCTGGTCTATATATTTAGGTTTGACAGTCTCTTGTGCTTTTTTATATTATGTTGCCGGAATGAATCTTTTCGATGCAGTTGCTCATAGTTTTTCTACTATTGCTATAGGTGGCTTCTCGACTCATAATTTAAGCATTGGTTATTATAATAATTCTCTTATAGAGATTATATGTATATTTTTTATGTTGATTTCAGCAATCAACTTTATTTTACATTACATGGCTTTATCGTCGAAGAGCTTATCATGCTACTTTAGAGACTCAGAATTTATTACATATATGTTGATCATTCTTGGTTTAATATTAGTTTTTGCTTTATATACAACATTTAGTGGTGATATTAATATCACATTTCAACAAATAATATTTCAAACTGTATCTTTTATCACTACTTCTGGCTTCTCAACTACAACATATGATGCTTGGCCAGATTTTATGATAACCGCTTTAATATTGGTAAGTTTTATAGGTGCATGTGCTGGTTCAACTGGAGGTGGATTGAAAGTTGTTAGAGTTTTATTGTTATTTAAATTACTCAAAAAAGAATTATTAAAAATATTGCATCCAACTGCTGAAATACCTATAAGGATCAATAAATCACCAATTAATGATGATCTCTCGGGGACTTTGTACAATTTTTTTATGTTCTATATCATATCATATTTATTATTATCATTTTTAGTATTATTATCTGGCCATGATATTACAACATCATTCTCAACAGTTGCCTCATGTATAAATAATTTAGGACCTGCGCTAGGAGATGCTGTTAATAATTATAGTAACTTAAATATATTTTCTAAATATATTTTGATCTTTGCAATGATATTAGGCAGATTAGAGATATTTACTTTATTGATAGTTATGACGCCATACTTTTGGAAATATTAAAAATCTCATGACTACAAAAGCTAAACCTTTTCTATCAAAAAATAACCCTCTAAAAGTTGAATTAGATAATAGAGAGAATTTTTCATTAAGATATTTACTTCCATATTATTGGTTTTCTTGGTTAATAATCTTTATATCGTTTTTTCTTAATTATTTACCTAAACCATTTAGGCGTCTTATTGGTTCAGTAACTGGCTTATTAATTATGCACTCTAATACAAAGAGGAGCCGTATAGTCATGACTAATCTCTCATTATGTTTTAAATCAAAGACCAGGGATCAACTAAAAAAAATTCATGATGAGTATTTCAAAAACCTAGGTAATACAATTATAGATATGCCTTCTCTTTGGTGGAGGTCTAATAAATCTTTGCAGAAAAACTGTATGATTATAAACGAACATTATATTAATAATGAGCTGTTAAAAGGCAAGGGAGTAATTTTATTAACACCTCATTGCGTATCTCTTGATTTCGGGGGCCGCTCAATATCAAAATATCCTATTATTAGTATATACAAGCCTTTTAGAAATAAATTACTAAATTGGTTTATAGGAAGGTCTAGGAGTAAAAACACAGATAATGTTATCGTATACCCAAGAGAGAACCTCTCATTCAAAAAAATTGTTCAAGCTCTCAAAAAACCTATAGTTTTTTATTACATAGGTGATGAAGATCTTGGTTTGAAGAATTCTGAGTTTGCTAATTTCTTTGATGAAAAAAAGTCAACTTTAATTTCAATTAGTAAAATAGCAGCTCTATCTAAGGCTACTGTTATACCATGCATCAATCATTACTGTCCTTCAAAAGACAAATATATAACATATGTTGATAAGCCCCTCGAAAAGTTTCCTACTGAACAAACAAGAGATGATGCATTAATTATTAATAGAGCATTTGAAAAATTAATTAATAGAGATCTAAATCAGTATATGTGGAGTTTGAGATTATTTCAGACAAGACCAAATGGTCATAAGTATCCTTATGTCAAGTAACCCTTAAGTTAAGCCTTTTAATGATATATATCTGAATATTCATTATAATGTATTAATGAGCATTTTCCCAAAGATCGAGCCATATAAGTTAGACTATCTAGCAGTTGATGATGAGCATAAATTATATATTGAACAATCAGGCAATCCATCTGGAACACCTGTCTTGTTTTTGCATGGTGGTCCAGGTGCAGGGACAAGTTCAATCTATCGTAGATTTTTTGATCCTAGTAAATACAGAATAATACTTTTTGATCAAAGGGGATCTGGTAAATCTATACCCTATGGCTCAATTAATCATAATACTTCGCAAAAGCTAATAGGTGATATAAAAAGTATCCTAGATTTTTTAGATATAAAAAAAACTATAATATATGGTGGGTCCTGGGGCTCTACGCTAGCTTTGTTGTTTAGTCAGAAGTATCCATCATATTTGTATTCATTGGTTTTAAGAGGAGTATTCTTGTGTAGAAAATCTGATATTATTTGGTTCTACCAAAATGGTGCCCATGAAGTTTTTCCAGATTATTGGTCAGAATTTATTGAACTAATTCCTATTGATGAAAGATCAAACATATTATTGGCATACCATAAAAGAATACATGGTGATGATGTTGAGCTTAGCAGAGAATTATGTAAAAGGTGGGCTATATGGGAAGGACGTTGTTCAACATTGCATCCTTCTAATGAAGTAATAAATCAGTTTGATGAATGTGCCGTTTCACTTTCGAAGATAGAAACCCACTTCTTTCAAAATGATTGTTTTATAGAAGAAAACCAAATTATTAAAAATATTACTCTATTACAAAATATAAAATGTGAAATTGTTCATGGAAGATATGATATTGTATGTCCTTTCAGACAAGCATATGATCTTCACAAAGCTTACTCAAATTCAAGACTACATATAATTGAAGATGCAGGACATTCACTTTTAGAGTCCGGAATTACTAAAAAACTGCTAGAAATATTCAATAATCATGATGAACTTATCTCATAAAAGAAAATATTTTTTAATTATATTTTTTTATTTTCAATGACTGTATTAGCG
>Ga0213863_10000335_pt1 | contig 37203 bp, 33 predicted proteins | sample PICome_8_FD_160128 | JGI IMG/M metagenome (GOLD analysis project Ga0213863, IMG submission 160128) | Coastal seawater microbial communities near Pivers Island, North Carolina, United States - PICO497 | ecosystem: Environmental > Aquatic > Marine > Coastal | place: USA: North Carolina... | reverse complement strand
TTTAGTGTCCAATGTGATATTAACCTGCGGGCGACCATTTTCGTCGTAACTAGAGCGGGCGTCGGTAACATTTTCACCGGTAATCACCGCACTGGTTTCTAGTCTTGCATCTAGGCCTCTGCCATCGCGAAATTCAAACATTTCGCCAATTCTGCCCTCTGCCTCAAGACGAAATTCTAAGTTGGCGGTTTTACCAATAATACGTTTAGCTTCTGCGGTATCCTGAACCCCAGGGAGCTCAACAACAATACGATTTTTACCTTGACGAGATACCAGTGGCTCCGAAACACCCAACTCATTCACACGATTTCGAAGTGAGGTTAGGTTTTGTTTAATCGCGTTATCTTCAATTTGACCGCTGGCAATTTCGCTGAGTTCAAGCACCAATGTCAGCGGGTTTTGTCCCTGTTTAAACTGTGGCTGAAGATCTCTAAAGTTTTCACGAACCAGGCTTGTGGCTTGCTCGACCTGCGCTTCGTTTCGGAAGCGACCGATAATTTGCTGCCCTTTTAGCTCAAAATTGCGATATCTAATTTTTTCTTCACGCAAACTAGATTTAACCTCTTGCAGATCACCCTCAAGTCTTGTGATTAGGGCTGCGTTAAGATCAACTTCTAATAAGAAATGAACACCACCACTGAGGTCAAGACCTAGCTTCATTGGTGAGCCACCGAGACTGCTTAGCCATTCAGGGGTGGTTGGCGCCAAATTAAGAGCAACCACATATTCGCCGCCCATCTCTGCTTGCACTACTTCTTTGGCGCGCATCTGTAATTCGGAATCCGTTAAACGTATAAGCGCGGATTCGCCATCTGCTTCACCAGAAAAATGTTCGATATTAGCGGCATCCAAGGCTTGTTCAACTTTCTTAAGTACCACGCCATCAATTTGCATGGCACTGCTCTGACCTGAAAGCTGCAATGCAGGGTCTGGCGGATAGAGGTTAGGTGCTGCGTAGATAAACGCGAAAGCTACCACTGCAAGTAGCATTAAATTTTTCCACAGGGGAAATTTATTGGGCATTCTATTGTCCTTTAATTCCTAAATTATCCCCGTATAAATACCGAGATAGCTGTATAGCCGAGCATTATAGCCATAATAGAATATATTGGGGCATATTTAACGATTTAAAGCCCTCACCCAGCGGTAAGAGGTGAATTTATTCTGGTCGAGGCTGACCCTGTTGCTGATAAAAATCATCCACAAACTGGTCTAGGCAGTCGTTTTCAATAGCATCGCGCATGCCACTCATTAAATTTTGATAATAGCGCAGGTTATGAATGGTATTTAGCTGGGCACCCAAGATCTCACCGCACTTATCTAAGTGATGTAAATACCCCCGACTAAAATTTTGACAGGTATAGCAGTCGCAATTTTCGTCTAGGGGTGCGGTATCGCCACGATGAACCGCATTGCGAATTTTAATCACGCCCGTTGAGGTAAATAAATGACCATTGCGTGCATTGCGGGTGGGCATGACACAGTCAAACATATCAATGCCGCGCAAAACGGCTTCAACCAAGTCAGCCGGCTTGCCAACACCCATTAAGTAGCGCGGTTTATCCGCTGGCATTTTTTCACCTAGGTGCTCAAGAATGCGCACCATGTCTTCTTTTGGCTCACCCACCGACAGGCCGCCAATGGCATAGCCATCAAAACCAATCTCTTCAAGACCCGCCATAGATTCATCGCGCAATGACTCATACATACCACCCTGCACAATGCCAAATAGCGCGGAAGGGTTGTCACCATGAGCCTGCTTACTGCGCTCAGCCCACCGCAACGAAAGCTGCATTGAATCATTGGCTTGTTTTTCAGTGGCGGGGTAAGGGGTGCATTCGTCAAAAATCATTACCACATCACTACCAAGGTCCCGCTGTACCTGCATGGATTTTTCTGGGTCAATAAAAACCGGACTACCGTCAATGGGCGATTTGAACTCCACGCCTTTTTCCGTGATTTTCCGCATATCACCGAGGCTAAATACCTGAAAACCACCAGAATCGGTGAGTATTGGGCCCTGCCATTGAATAAAATCATGCAGATCGCCATGCTTTTTAACCACTTCGGTACCCGGACGTAACATGAGGTGAAAGGTATTACCCAAAATAATTTCCGCACCAATTTCCACGATGTCTCGAGGCAACATACCTTTTACCGTGCCATAGGTGCCCACTGGCATAAAGGCTGGCGTTTGAACCTTGCCGCGGGGGAAATCTAATTCACCGCGGCGTGCCCGACCGGAGGTAGCAGAAACCTTAAATTGCATTGCACAGGTTCTGTTATTGGCATCAGTCATTGGGGATATCCTTGGTTGCATCTGGATTATGGGTTAATAACATGGCGTCACCATAACTAAAAAATCGGTACTGCTGATTAACCGCCTGTTGATATGCATTCATTATAGGGGTGTAACCAGCAAATGCAGACACTAACATTAAAAGTGTTGATTCAGAGAGATGGAAATTGGTTAAAAGTTTATCTACGACCTTAAATTGGTAGCCCGGGTAGATAAAGATATCAGTATCACCCTCAAAGGCTGCGATTTCCCCTGAACGAGCCGCTGTTTCAATGCTTCTTACACTGGTAGTACCCACGGCTATGACTTTTCCACCGCGCGCCTTAGTGGCCTTAATTTTTTCAGCGACCTGCTGGCTTACCTCTAACCATTCGGAGTGCATATGGTGATCGGTAATATTTTCCACTCTCACCGGCTGAAATGTCCCCGCCCCCACATGCAATGTCACAAAAGCTAACTCTGCGCCTTTGGCTTGAATATCTGCCAATAGTTGATCATCAAAGTGCAAGCCTGCGGTGGGTGCGGCAACTGCACCCGGTTGCTCGGCATAAACCGTTTGATAACGGGATTTATCTTCTTGAGTATCTTCTCGGTCTATATAGGGTGGCAATGGCATATGACCAATTTTATCTAACAAACCAAGCAATGGTGCGCTGAATTCAAGTTCAAATAAACTATCCACACGACCCAACATCTGCGCCGAAAAACCCTGATCAAGCAATAAGGTGGCACCCGCTTTGGGTGACTTACTGGCACGAATATGCGCCAAAGCCCTTTTATTGCCAGTTATGCGCTCGATTAAAATCTCAACACTGCCACCGGTTTCTTTTTTTCCAAAGATCCGCGCAGGGATAACCTTGGTGTTATTAAAAACCAGTAAATCACCCGAATTAATATGCCCTAATATGTCGGCAAAATTTTGATGCTGAATGTCACCCTCAGTATCCATCGCCAATAGACGACTGCCGCGACGATCTGCGGTGGGTTGACGAGCAATCAGCTGATCGGGCAACTCAAAATGAAAATGATTTAAACGCATGTAATAGTAAACAATGTTTGAAATTAATAAGGGCGCAAGGGTATAGAAAATCAACCCAAACGCCAACTAATTTAGCAATATTCAACTACATAGGTTGTTGACCACAGAGCGATCACTGCTATAATCGCCGCCCTGCCTAAATGCAATGCCAGAGTGGTGAAATTGGTAGACACAGGGGATTCAAAATCCCCCGCCCTTAAAAGCGTGCCGGTTCGAGTCCGGCCTCTGGTACCAAACAGTAACACCCGCCTTTTAGGTGGGTGTTTTTGTTTGTGTCATAGAGTCGGCGAGAAACGGCATTAGGTTCGACAAATTGTGCCAACAATTTGGACGCCGAAGCAACGCCACGGCGGGGTGAAACCCCAAGAAGTATCCCTAAGATACTTCGAGTCAGTCCGGCCTCTGGAAACAGATCCCAAGGAACCACTATCCTAACTCACTATTATCCCCTAAGCTTCTTCTGAGAGCCCGAGATGTAGAATTTGGATTTTTAAAACATAAAAATTAATATTTAGACAGAAAAGTCGAAAATTATTAATATGCTATGCTTATTTGAATTAATTCTTTAGGAGAAGGTAATGAGTGTTAGCAAACTACAAGACACTAAAAAGCAGGGAATAAAGATTTTAATAATTCTAGCCGTGGTTGGTATTGTCGTTTTTTTTGGCTACGGTCCTTTATTTGAACTTGTTGGTGGCGGTGTTCCAGGCAGAGTAATTGGAGCAACTTTTGGCTCAATTTTCGCCATTTTGATGACAATGTTCCTGCTAAACAAGCAAACTGAAATCGAGCAAGAAAGCAAGAAAAGTGAGAGAGTTTTTGATGAGAAAGTTAAACTTTACAATAGCATTATAGAAAGCTCAAAGGATATGCTGAAGGATAATAATCTTTCTTCTGAAGAGATGTTGGCCTTGCCTTTTACACTAATCCAAATGCATATGGTGGGCGGGGATGAAGCAATCAAAATATATACTGAATTTTTTAAAAAGATAAACGATATATATGATGATGATAAAGATAATAAGGTTGTACAAATACCAGAGTCAAAAGCGGATGAAATTTTCACATTGTTAAGTCAATTCTCGGTCCAATGTCGTGTCGATCTTGGAATTTCTGATACGCAAATTGATGAGACTATTCGCAAAAGAGCAATAACAGCACTTGAACACTCCAATAATGTAGTCAAGGGTAAACGAGATACATCCAAATATACATTTAATGGTAAGGCCTACAAAAAAGGTAGACTGGTACATGCAGTTGTTCAGGATTTTGTAGCAAAAAACCCCAAAATTACCTTTGATGCTCTTAAAAAAGCATTTCCAAATGAATGGCAGGCTGTGAACCCTAAACAACGGAATCGTGCTGTTTTTGTTAGACTAAGTGAGGCTGAGCAGCTCTACAAAAATAAAGGCTATAAACGGCACTTTCTCAAAGAGGAAGACACTATACAGTTACAGGATGAAATTATCGCGATATCAAATCAATGGGGAATTGGCAATATAGGGAACTTCATTGCTGGTGCAAATAAAAGTCATAATTCTAAAATTTTTAAGTGATAAATATTATGAAAAATTCTTTTGATGAGAAAACGATTCATCAGCTCAAAGCCTATGTTTATGCATTGTTTGACCCGCTTGAAAATAGGCCTTTTTATATTGGTAAGGGAAGGGGTAACAGAGTTTTTCAGCATGTGGAAGGAGCAATTCTTGAGGATAAGGAAAGCAATAAATATGACAAAATTAGGAATATCAGAGCAAGGACCGAAAATAACAGAGTTAGGCATAGTGTAATTCGCCATGGGATGAGTGATGAAGTTGCCTTTGAGGTAGAGTCTGCTTTGATTGATTTAGCCAACAGAACCGGGGCTAATTTAACTAATGAGGTTACTGGGCATAATAGCATCGAAAATGGCATGATGAGTACTGATGAAATCATGAGAAAGTACAATGCACAGCCGTTAAACGAGCTGCTACACAGTGTTGTAATCATAAATATAAATAAGAAATATAAAAAGGTTCGAGAAGAGGCTTTACAGCGAAACACAGAGAATTCTATTAAAGATTTAATTTATGAATCGGTTAAGCAGGCTTGGGTAATCGGTAAAAGAAGAGATAAAGTTGAATATGTCTTAGCTGAATTCAAAGGAATAATTGTTGAAGTATATGAAGTTATTGAAGTAAACATTAACGGCCAATTTGAAAAATGGTATCAGGTATTAGGTAACAAAAACAGGTGGGGATTTCATGGCAAAAAAGCCACAGATCATGTTAGGTCTGTTTACATCAACAAATCAATTTCTCATCATAAAAAGAGAGGCGCAGCTAATCCAATTAGATACAACCTATAAAATATTAACTCCAATGGAATTGCCATTGAGCGCCGCCTGAATTTCTTCCTGAAGTGCCAGGACTAATAGTAAAATTTAATTTAACATTTGGAGTTTTATTATTGCAGTAGATAATTTTCCATTTTTTTCCAAATCCAACATGCTGCATGCCCAAAAGAGTAAAGCCAGGAGGCGCAACTACACCGGGTCTATCTGACCGATTAAGCGCTTTAAGCGCAGCTCCACCTATTAAAATATCTTTAAATAAACCCATAAATTACCTCAGATAACTAATTTTTCCTTTCTTGCAGCTTTGACAGATTGCTCCATTTGTCCTACTTGATTGTTTTTTATTAAGTGTTCCCGGGCAATTGCCATTTTTACACCACACTGAACCACAAGTATCGCATTTTGCTCCTGGGAATCCTGAGCCATTGCATCCTTTGTGCACGCATTTTGCCATTACCTTAACCCTAACAAATATTCATTTACGAATAAAATAACATATGGTTTTGGAAAAAAAAAGTAAAAGAATTTTTAAAGTACCTCTCAGTAGTCAAAATCGGGGAAAAGCTCTTAAAGCTTTTATTAACATGAACCAAATAAATACTAAATTAGACTTTAAAATTCTTAAGTAATGGACAATTAATAACCTTTCAATCCCCTACCCCCACAAGATCAATGCTTCATTCTCATGCATTATGAGGCCCTTAGAGCCCATTTAAGAGTTACCCCTATACTTCCCCTAAAACTGTTTAAAAAAACCTCATGTAAGCCCCTATCAGCATTCAGAGAAACGAATATCTAATATCTTATTGTTAAAAGACTTTAATGATTTTGGCCAATTATAACAGCAACTTAACGAATTTTAGACGTAAAAAGGCCCCGCAATGCGAGGCCCAATATTACTTAAATTCGAACGTAATTCTGGGTAATCACCCTGCCATTAAAGGTGAATGATTGGGTTAAATGATCATCATCAACCATCTTCATAGTCACCTCTGTCGCCCAATCAGAATAATTCTCCCAAGAACCCACCATGCCGGTTTCAAGAACCTTTGATGCTCCAGTTAGGATTAGACTACCAAAGCCAAAGTTACGCACCTTTTCACCCTGATACATTGCACTCTGCAAAATGATAAAGTGGCCGCCACCAATCATCTTGATTTCGCTAAATTCAGTTAATTCTGGGTCATCTGTCTCGCGGCCTTCAAGCTTCCAAAGCCCGTCATAAGGTGTGACAACACCAGGGGCGCGACTCCATTCTTCCACCATGGTTTCAAGAACGCGCCCATCATCATATTCCATACCATATAAAACCTGATTAAAACCATTTTCAGTGGGCTCAATTGTAATATCAAAACTCAGATTAGACAGAGGGCCGTCATGATTATACAAAGGCTCTTCAACCATAACGCCATTTACCCAGCTAGCATTACCCGCACCCACATCCATATCGCCAGTAGACTCATTATCAAAGGCAAACATAAATTTGCCATTGCTATAGATTTTCATCTGATCTCTTAGCAACTCAGTTATTTCACCATCTTCCGTGATAGTAACCTTTGACAGCAAAAATGCGCCATCTGCTAATGGATTCATAGTATTTTCCTCTGATAGTTTTGACTCTTTATCGGATGAGCAGCCAGCCAAAATAAGCATAATCGACATTAGTATCGAAAAAAATTTCTTCATTTTAGACCCCAGCTTATTAATTATTATTAGTGCCTTTTGTTGCCTAAAACATTTTAGCGCAGAACAGGCAAATATGCCTTTATTTTTACTCGAGAATACTCACTACAACTTAAGTAAAAAAATAGCACTACTTATCTCAAAATAAGGTTAGTCTAACGCGCCACACTAGCCAAACAATCGCTAATAGTAGTAAATTTGGGAATTATTTAGTCTTTTTAATAACAATATTTAGAGTTACTTCCTATGAGGGTGGTTATGAAACCAACAATGCTTAAATCTCACGCTAAATTAATATTTAAATTTGCCCTTATTGGCGTCTTCAGTGCACTTTTTGTTGGTTGTGGCGGTCAAGACAATGCCAATCCAAATTCATATGATACCCATGGCCCCATAATTACCCTGAACAGTGCCGGCGCCGACGCAATCGTAGAAACTAACTCTGGATCTTTACTCATCCCTCATGAAAATATCTGTTATGAAATATCCGATATTTGCGAAGATGCCACTATCCATTATTCAGATTTCATCCACTACACAGCACTCGAAGATGGCATAGAAGTTTTTAAATCACTTGAAGGCATGATTATCGGTTACAGTGAGGAACATAGCCATGGCAATGATTACACTGACCCTAGGGCCATAGCGCGTGACGTTTACGACGGTCACGTTGACGTGGCAACCGAACTTAGTGGGCCAGTGACGGGTACTTCAGACGATGTTCAAGTTATCCCTATTGGACAGGCAATTGGTATATACACATTTACATACACCGCAAAAGACGAATCCGGCAAAATAGCAACACTTAAACGAGTTGTTAATGTGGTTGACACGGATGCTCCTGTTATCACATTAGTTGGTGGCTCAGCCCTTACATTAGGAACAGGTGAAGACTTCACTGACCCTGGGGCTTTCGCCACGGATAATATTGATGGCAATATTGAGTCTAATGAAGGCTCTATTAGCTATCAGCTATTAGTATCAGCGGACGAAAGAGAAGATGTTACTGAGATCTCAACTGACTCTCTTGCCGAGTATGAGGCCACCTATCAATTCGAGGATTCTGCAGGAAATACCAGCAGCATGATCCGTCGGATAGTAATTGCGCCACCCGTGGGTGAAATAATCGATATCATCAAAGATGGCGCTATAGGCGCAACCTGGGATGCCCCTATTAGTGCATATGATCAAGATTTAAATTGGAATTCGTGTGTAGCACCCAGCGGGTGTCCTAACATCGACTGGGCATTCGTGAATGACAGTGATCTTGACAGCGATGGTTCACCTCGTGGTGACGTACTTGAGGTGACTCATGCTGAAACAGAAAGGCTTGCCGGTGTTATTATTGCTTCAACCACTGGTGTAAATCTTAGGTCGGCTACTAGAGGCTTCCTGAAATTTGATTTAAAGATTATCGAAGGCGGTCCGAGTGTTACCTTCAAAACTGACTGCGGACATCCCTGTGCCGGTGTAGATCAATACCACACAGTTTCTGAGCTTAACAAATGGGAAACAGTCATAGTACCTATTTCAAGTGTAAGCCAGGGCGGGCTTGATCTTGGTAATATCAGATCAGCACTAGTCATCAATGGTACAGATGCCCAGATCGACGACACACTTACTAGATTTAGACTTGATAATGCTTCCTTTGATTGCCGTGCACCTGTATGTGCGGGTGAAGAAACTCCAATTGAATTTGTTAACTGGGCAGCGACTCATGAAGACCCTAGCGACCCTGTAGATACCACCCCTACTTCCTATGCGGGTTACACGCTAGCATGGTCAGATGAGTTCGATGGCGATACAGTCAATACTGATAATTGGAGCTTTGATATAGGTAATGGAGACAATGGCTGGGGTAATGGCGAGCTTCAGTATTACCGCGAAGAAAATGCTAGCGTTGAAGATGGTTTATTGATTATCGAAGCTACGACGCACCAGCCAAGACTTGATCTTGGAGATAATATAACAGCACAATACACATCCTCTAAGCTTAAATCAGAGGGCAAGGTTGAGTTCAAGTACGGCCGAGTAGATATCCGCGCGGTAGTTGCCAAGGGCCAAGGCATGTGGTCTGCGGGGTGGATGCTTGGTTTAGCCGGTCAAGACGAGAACGGTGATGATATTGCCTGGCCTTACCGAGGTGAGATTGATATCTTTGATACCATTGGTGGCACAAAGGATGGAGTTCCGCAAGAAGGTATGATTGTTAACAATATGTATTGGAATGGGAATGGCGCTGACCCTTCAACAGATTACTCACCAAGCAACATCAATGACAATGATGCTTCTGCAGTCAGAATAAATGACTCTAATGAAGGGACGACTTTTTCAAATACGTTTCATACATTTAGCCTTATTTGGGATGAAGATAATATTGAGTTTTTACTTGATGGTGAGCAGACTAAAATAATTGATATATCTGATGGCGCTCTAGCTGAAACTTATAACAATCCATTCTATCTAATCTTGAATGTAGCAATAGGTGGTGCTTGGCCAGGATCTCCGGATGAGACCACAACCTATCCAGATGGTATGTTGGTCGACTATGTGCGAGTTTACCAAGCAGACAATGATGGTGACGGCTCCGCAGATTATGACCCGGGCGATTCAGCATTAAATCGCTTTCCAAATTAGCAGTAAGAAATAAAAGATTTTGTTGCTACAAAAAAACCGATACAGTAGAGTGTCGGTTTTTTTTCGCCTCTAGAAAGAAGACGGCAACAATTTTTAAAAAAATTTAAAGAGAACTATTTATTTTCTGCAACATCTGCATGGGGTTTTCAGCCTGAGTAATCGGCCGCCCTATTACCAAATAATCACTACCCTGCTCTATTGCCTGGGCCGGCAATACAATGCGTCGCTGGTCATCCGAGGCGCTATCCGTTAGACGAATGCCGGGTGTTATAAGTTTAAATTCCTGACCCAGTTGCTGCTTAAGGTGAGTTGCCTCCTGCGCAGAACAGACTACACCATCCAGCCCTGCCTGCTTGGTTAGACGGGCTAAAGCTAGTACCTGATCACCAGCGACAGAATTAACGCCAACCTGCAGTAAATCACTGTCATCCATACTGGTAAGCACAGTGACTGCAATCAACAACATATCACCGCCGTGATTTTCTACCGCTTCTCGTGCTTTAGTCATCATACGTGTGCCGCCAGAGGCATGCACATTAGTCATCCAAACACCTAGATCCGCCGCCGCAGAAACAGCTTTGGCAACCGTATTGGGGATATCATGGAATTTTAAATCGAGAAAAACATCAAACCCACGATCTGAAAGGGATTTGACTAGTTGGGGGCCGGCAGTAACAAATAATTCTTTACCCACTTTAAGGCGGCACTGATTAGGATTTAGCTGATCTGCAAGGCTAAGTGCTGAATTTGAGTTATCGTAATCCAAGGCTACGATAATGCGGGGTTCAGATGATGTCATAGGTTTTTAGTCTCTCTATTAGCACGACCAAGTTTTCGTTTATAACTGCCCAACATAAGGCTGCTAACAGCAACGCCTAATAGTGCTCCCAGCATCAGAAACGCCATTAACCAGAGTCCCAAACTAATATTAGGGCCGTTAAAGTATATAAAGTCGACTGTTAACAGTTGGTTGTTATGGAAAGCGAACAGAGCACCAATAAAGGCAATCGCCAGTATCAGTATAGCTTTTAGAAACAGTTGTATTGCTCGCACTCAAGTCTCCATTTAATCGAGTGATTTAAGGTATTGTAACCTCTGACAGGAATACAATAAAACCGTCGATTACTTAATTTCCAACCAATAAAAAATGCCGATGGTAAACCAGCGGCATTTTTAGACAATCTTAGCATTGAAGTACGAAGAATTACTTCTTACTACCGCCAAAACGCTTATTAAATCGATCAATACGACCACCGGTATCAGCCACTTTCTGCTTACCCGTATAAAACGGATGGCAAGAAGAACAAACATCAATATGAATGCTTTCTGAGCGTGTTGAACCTACTTTAATTACGTTGCCGCAACTACAGGTAGCTGTCATTTCGTTATAAGCTGGGTGTATATCAGTCTTCATCTCTTACTCCAATCTGCAAACCGCCACCTCAACCTGTTATGCTATAGCACATGAGTACTAACAACATAAACCTGCAAAGCACGGCAAGCTTTTTTAATGAGCGCGGATTTTAGCAGATATTAGGCGTAAGACAAAAGGAATTCTTTAAAGATATGCCACAAACTGGCCCAATAATACTACGAGTTGCAGTTCCAACCCCTCTGCGCCGAACTTTTGACTATATTTTTCCAGAAAATCTACTAAAAGAGCTAGATGGGGACCTTCCTTTGCCCGGATCTCGTGTGACTATTGAATTTGGCCGCCGGACGCTCGTCGCCCTTATTATCGAGGTCACAGACATTAGTGATATTGCCCTTGAAAAAATAAAGCCCATTAATAATATTTTAGATTCATCACCCATTCTTTCCCCTGACCTATTAAAGCTGTTTGTCTGGGCCGCCAATTATTACCAATATCCCATTGGAGAGGCATTATTCACTGCTTTACCCGCCCTGCTCCGTAAAGGTGAGGCTACTGAATTACCCACTGTAAAACATTGGAGGGTTTCTGAACTGGGATTATCCACAGAGACTGAATCACTGGATCGCGCGCCGCGTCAAAAAGCACTCTTGCAGTTTCTTAAAGATAAAACCGCCGCCGTACCTGAAAGTGATTTAACCGGCTTGTTTTCAGCCACCATTCGCAATCAGGTTGATGCAAAGGGACTGATCGAATCTTTTTTAGCCCAGCACGAGCCAAAGCTCTCAAGTGATGAATTACTGCAACAGGAAAATTTAACCCTTGATCGGCAACAACAGGTTGCGATGGATGCAATCGAACTGCATGGTTTTAGTTGTAACCTAATAGAGGGTGTGACTGGCAGTGGCAAAACCGAAATTTATCTTCAGGCCATCGAAAAAGTTCTGCGTTACAATCGACAGGCCTTGGTACTTATTCCTGAAATCAGTCTTACCCCACAAACTGAAAAACGTTTCACTGACCGTTTTAATACGCCCATAGTGACTATTCATTCAGGCATGACTGACAAACAACGCTTAGAAGCTTGGATAAAGGCCAAAACGGGTGAAGCGAAAATTATTTTAGGCACAAGATCTGCAATTTTTACTGGCTTTGACGATCTTGGTCTTATCATTCTCGATGAAGAGCATGATTCATCCTATAAGCAACAGGATGGCTTCAAATACTCCGCGCGAGACTTAGCAGTTATTCGCGCGCAACGGGAAAATATACCGGTAATTCTTGGCTCAGCAACGCCATCACTAGAATCCTTGAATAACTGCATTGAAGGCCGCTATCAACATCTAACCCTTACCCAACGGGCCAATAATGCTACAGCACCTAGTTGGCGAGTTATCGACCTAAAAACTGAAGCGACTTCTTGCGGTATCGCGCAATCAACCCTCGATGCCATTCAGCAAAGATTAGACGCTCAGCAACAGGTATTAGTATTTCTTAATCGCCGTGGCTATGCTCCGGCTCTTGTCTGTCACAATTGTGGTTGGTCCGTTGACTGTCCAAAGTGCGACAGCAAACTAACCGTTCATCGCGCTCGCGGACGACTTATATGCCACCATTGCGACTACCAACAAAGAAAACCCCATCATTGCCCAAGCTGTAATAGTACAGAAATCATGACCGCCGGTGAGGGCACAGAACAGAGTGAAGAGTTTTTGGCAAAACGTTTCCCCAATAGCGAAGTGATTCGAATTGACCGTGATAGCACTCGAAGAAAGGGCGCGATGCAAGAATTTTTTGCCACCGCTGACAGCGGTAAGCCCTGCATACTTTTAGGCACGCAGATGCTTGCTAAAGGGCATCATTTTGAAAATGTCACCCTCGTGGTTATTTTAGATGCCGATAGCGGCCTTATGAGCGCAGACTTTCGCAGTCATGAACGCATCGGTCAGCTACTGATCCAGGTAGCTGGGCGCAGTGGACGTGGCAAACTCAAGGGTGAAGTTATTGTTCAAACCCATCAGCCTGAGCATCCAGTTCTAGATCAGTTGTTTAATCAGGGTTATAGACCCCTAGCATTGCAGCTACTGCAACAGCGCCAACAGGGTATGCTACCGCCCTACAGGCCACTAGCCGTTATTCGTGCTGAGTCCACTTACCCCAATCAAGCCATGGATTTGCTTAACTTGGCGCGAAAACTCTGTGATCAACAGCGGGGAATAGAGCCTGATATACAATGTCTAGGGCCATTACCTGCTCTAATGGAAAAGCGTGCAGGTCGCTTCCGCTTTATTTTACAGGTAACGGCCTCACAGCGAGGACAGCTACAGAGATGTTTGAGCGCTGTTGCTACCCAGCTAGACAATGAGAAACTCGCCCAAAAAGTCCGCTGGTCGATTGATGTAGACCCTCAAGAGCTATAATCATAAAAAATGTGACTTTGCTTTGCTTAATCTAGGGCTTTTCACCTACAATTCGGGATAACTAAGAGATTAGGTAGTCATGGCACAAAATTACTCAAAAAAATCCGCCTCTAAGCGCCAAGAAAAGCAACCTAAAAGTGCTTTTCCAGTTTTTATGTCGGGATTTATTCTAGGGATTGTTGCCTGCCAAGTACTGCCTTTCTTGCTCAAAGAGAGCGCCCAAAGCGGGGTATCTGGCGATCAAATAATTGATATCAAGACGCCGGTCGTACCCGACTTCCAATTTCCAAATCTACTCAAAGGCATTGAAGAATCAGACGCCATCTATTTAATTCAGGTCAGTTCTTTTAAAAATGCAGCCGATGCTGAAAGCCTTAAAGTAAAATTGATGCTACTTAATTTTGAGGTGTTTACTGAGGTCTATGAGAAATCTACCGATGATATATGGCACCGAGTCGTGGTGGGTCCCTTTGCTAACAAACGAGAAAGTAGTCAGGCCAGAAGAAAGTTAACAGACAACAACTACGACTCACTTTTGCTAAAAATAGATAAAACCTAATATCTAATTAACAATCTGTATTCTTAGCTATCAGCAATCACGCCCCTATTCTTTAACTCCTGTATCTGATCCGCTGTCATACCCAAACTTTTGAGTACTTCATCCGTGTGTGCACCCAATTCAGGTCCTGCCCATTCGGTTGCCCCTGGCGTGTCATCTAACCTAGGCAAAATCGCAGGAATTTTTAAGGGTTCACCATTAATCTCTACCTGCTCGAACATCCCTCGGCTATTAAAATGCGGATCATTCATCATATCTTTAGCATCATAAACTGGGCCACAGGGAACGCGATGCTGATCTAAAATAGAAAGCGCATGATTTAGATCATGCAGACCACACCATTCGCTTAATACCTGATCAATTTGTGCCTCACAAAGCACTCTTTGGGCATTAGTAGCCAAGGATGGATCATTGGCCATATCATCGCGACCCACCGCCGTCATTAATCGGCTAAATATAGAATCACCATTGCCGCCAATCACTAAGAATTTATCGTCCTTACAGCGATAGGTATTGGTGGGCACAATCCCTGTCACCGTAGTACCCGATGGCTGTCTAACAATATCTGCGCCATAATATTCAGGAATCACCGCCTCCAATAAATTAAACATAGACTCATACAAAGCAACATCCACAACCTGACCCTGACCCTGTTTCTTATCCCGTGCATGCAATGCCATCATAATACCTATAACTGCATGCAACCCAGAAACACTGTCACCCAAGCTTAGGTTAGGTCGTACAGGCACTTCATCGGGGTAACCATTAAGGTATCTAAAACCACTGATGGCTTCACAAGCAGAAGCAAAACCGGGTTTATTGGCATAGGGTCCCGTTTGACCATAACCAGAAATCCGCGCATAAATTAATTGTGGGTTTTGCTTGCGAAGGGTTTCAGGGTCTAAACCCCAATTTTCCATCACCCCCGGGCGGAAATTCTCAATCACAATATCCGCACTTAGCAAAAGTTCTTTGACCAGAGCTCGGCCCTCTTCGGTTTTTAAGTTCACCGAAATACATTTCTTATTTCTCGCCAAACTTCGCCACCACAATGAGGTGCCGTCTTTTACTTCCCGCCAATTGCGAATAGGGTCACCCCCTGGGGGCTCTATTTTTATAACCTCAGCGCCAAAATAACCCAGCATGCAGCCGGCAAACGGACCCGCAAGCAGCTGCCCTAATTCGATAACTCTTAAACCCTGAAGTGGTTTTTCCATGACGTAATTAATCCAACCCTATGCTCAAAATAATAGTCTAACATCCCGTTCAAATTAACGGGAAATACCTTTACCATTAACAAGTAATGACCTTTGCAACCAAGATATGCTAATTTAGGCTTTAACAGGCACAATTAACAGGCAATGAAAATAAAAGCACCTGATAACTAATCAATATGAAAAAGACAAAAAAATCCTTAAAAACAATTGAACAAACAGTGCGCAAATTAACCGTGCAACAGCTAATTATTTTGGTCTTTTTGGCTCTGATGGCCTTTAGCTATTGGTGGATTAAAGCCTATCAACCTTCAAATATTAGCTGGGACGACAGTCAAATAAAACTGCCTAGCTCCGAGCTATTACAGCAACATATAGATCAACAACTAATTACACAATCACAGATAGCCAACGCACCAGGGGCTAATTCAGAGCGCATCATTGACCCGCAGGCAATGCAAATCAAACTGACGGGGTTAACTAGAAATATTACCACCGAAAAAGTGCCCAGCGCCCAAGAACTAGAGGATTTTTTCCAACAAAATAAACAACAGTATCGGGAACAATCTTACTTTCAACTATCGCAAATCATTTTCACCCATGCCAAATATGGCGGACAGGCTAAGGATGTCGCAAGACAGGCTTTAAGCGATAAAGAGATTGATTTAGCGGCGAAAAGTGAGGTGATTAATCTTAATTCAGTTGAGATCGATGAGCGCTATGGCAGTAATTTTAGCCAGAAGCTTATTGATTTGTATGTCGATCAAAAGGATGACCCAACCTGCTGGGTAAAACCTGTAACATCCAAGGTCGGCGCACATCTGATCTGTTTTAAACAGGTTATGCTGGGGGCTATTCCGTCAATCAGTTCAATTAGATCATTGCTAATCAATGATTGGCGTTATGCCATGACCCAGTAATGACCCAGTCAAAGTCCCAAGGCCCTAGGCCATAAGATCCTTAAAAAATGCTCGCAATCCATCAGCACCGGATTGCTGCCATGTTTTAAGTGCCGCGGTACCGATAATAGCCATATCCGCATGACCGCGAAGAAAGTCCATATCCTGCTTATCACTGATACCAAAACCTACGCCAATGGGCACATCAGTATGCTTGCGACAGCGCTCGATTAAGGCAACAACATCGTCGCCCATATTGGTTTTCGAGCCAGTTACACCTTTTCTAGCAACGGCGTAAACCATGCCACGACTAGCAGCACCTAATTGCGCCAAGCGTTTATCACTAGAGGTAGGCGTCATCAAAATAATAGGCTCAATATCTGCTTCAGCGGCAAGCTTATGAAGATTACCCGCTTCTTCAATAGGTAAATCTGGAAGGATAAAGCCCACACCCCCCGCTGCTTTAAGGCGCTTAACAAAAACATCTTCACCCATCTTAAAAGCGGTGTTGTAGTAGCCCATCATCAATACTTTAAACGGAAAACGCGCACTTACTTTAGCCATCAATTCAAAACATTGATCAACGGTAGTTCCCGCCTTCAACGACTGTTCATTGGCCTCAACAAAAAGCGGGCCATCAGCACTGGGCTCAGAGAAAGGAAACTGCAGCTCGACAATATCCACACCGGCCTCAGCCATTATTTCCAATTCTTTTAGATTATCTTCAAAGGACGGATAACCACACACAACATGCGCCATTACCAATAGATCTTTATTCTTTTTGCGCTCAGCGATAAACGATTGCAAACCCATTACTTTTTCTCCGCGCGATACTGGTCAGCCTTGCCACCAATAAATGCTTTCCATTTAGCATCATCAAGCGCATCTGCAATAGTGAAAATATCCTTATCACCTCGGCCCGACATATTAACCAATACAATTTCATCTTTTTTCATAGTCGCCGCTTCTTTTAGAGCCACAACAAAACCATGGGTACTTTCAAGTGCTGGAATTAGCCCTTCAGAGCGCATAGTTAATTTTAGTGTTTCCTTAACCTCTGCATCTGTAGCCGCTTCAAAGCGAACTCTACCGGTATCATGCAGATGTGAGAAAATCGGATTCACTCCAATATAATCCAAACCCGCAGCAACCGAATGGGTTTCATTCATATTGCCTTCATCATTTTGCAAGAAATAGGTTTTATAGCCCTGTGCAACACCCACTGAAGCATCGTCATAAGCCAAACGTGCTGAGTGCATATAAGAACCAACACCCTCACCGCCGGCTTCACAGCCTATAAGTTCGATATTAGGTTCATCAATAAAACCTTGGAATAAGCCCATCGCATTTGAACCGCCACCCACACAGGCAAAGACTCTGTCAGGTAATCGGCCTGCCTGTTTAATAATCTGCTCTCTAGCTTCGAGTCCGATAATTGACTGGAACCAACTTACCATTTCAGGGAATGGGTGAGGCCCACAGGCAGTACCCAAAATATAATGCGTATCCTCCATATTGGTTACCCAATCACGCATACATTCGTTCACTGCATCTTTAAGTGTTTTCTGGCCATCCTCAACCGCAATCACTTCGGCACCCAGATTTTCCATCCAGAATACATTAGGACGTTGACGAGCCACATCAACCGCACCCATGTAAATCTTACAATCAAAGCCAAATTTTGCCGCCATAGTCGCAGTAGCAAAACCATGTTGCCCCGCACCAGTTTCAGCAATTACACGTTTCTTGCCCAGTCGTTGCGTCAATAGGCCTTGGCCCATTACATTATTAACCTTGTGTGAACCCGTATGATTCAAATCATCGCGTTTCACATAGATCTGCGCACCACCCAGCTCACGGCTAAGATTTTCAAGATGGGTTAATGGCGTCGGACGACCCGAATAATTTTGCAGTAGAGCAACATATTCCTGCCAAAATTTTGGATCCGCTTTGCACTCTCGAAAGCATTCAAGCAGCTCTTCGATGGTTGCGTGTAAAATTTCAGGAAGAAATACACCGCCGTATTCCCCATAGTAGCCCTCTCGGCCGTCGGAGAAATCAAAAATATCCATGGAAATCCTCAGTTGCTGACAGAAACAGCAGCATGCTACTTCTATACATTGAAAAATTATTGTACGGATATTTTATCCAGTTCGATTCAGTGACACAACTTAACTAAGACACTTAACCTGCACTTAGCACAAATAATTTTAAAAAACTAACCAATGACCATCTTATGCACAATGGTCAATGTTTATTTGACCCCCCTATAAACACTGGGTTTGGGTATTTTATCCACATATTTTTCAACAGCTTACCAACCACATATTGTTATAATTTATCATAAAAACACAATATATAGTGTAATAGTGCTTGCAAGACACAAAATGTTGGATACACTCTACTAACTAATAACAAGACTATTTAAACAAACAGCTTACAAAGTATTCAGCAACATCCACTTTCTAAGTGACCGCAAAAACTTTGCAGCAAAAATCGCGGAACACGCAAGACAAATAAAAAGGGTCAGTAATGAGCGCAACTAATTTAAAGACTGTTAAACCAAAAAAATCATTTGATGATATTGAATTCCAAGACGCCTCTCTAGATATCTGGGATAAAAAATACCGTCTTAAAGACAAACAGGATCAACCTGTTGATGCAGATATCCAAGCAACCTATGACAGAGTAGCTAAGGCATTATCGGACGTTGAATCTAAAGCCAAGCGAAAAAAATGGCACGAAAAATTCGTTTGGGCACTACAGAATGGTGCAATCCCAGCAGGACGAATTATCTCCAATGCCGGCGCTCAGGCATACAAACCTGCTACATCTACTATTAACTGTACCGTATCAGGTATTGTTCCTGATTCTATGTCAGGCATCCTAGAACGTAATTTAGAGGCCGGCCTTACTCTAAAAGCAGGCTGTGGTATTGGTTATGAGTTTTCGACCCTACGTCCAAAAGGTGCCTATGTTTCAGGTGCTGGCGCCTATACATCAGGTCCGCTTTCGTTTATGGATATCTACGACAAGATGTGTTTCACCGTATCCTCGGCCGGTGGCCGAAGAGGCGCGCAAATGGCAACCTTCGATGTCAGCCATCCAGATGTATTCGATTTTGTGAAAGCCAAGCGTGAAGATGGCCGTTTACGTCAATTCAACCTATCGCTACTTATTACCGAAGAATTTATTGAAGCTGTACGTAATGATGGCGACTGGAACCTTACCTTCCCAGTAAGTGCGAAAGAAGTTGAAGAAGGTCTTAATCTTAAAGGTGATGATATCGTCTGGAAACCATTCCCAACTACCAGTGGCTATGTGACCAATGATAATGGACTAGTAGCCTGCAGAATTTATGAAACCATTCGTGCCCAAAAGCTTTGGAATGCAATTATGTCATCGACCTATGACTTTGCAGAACCCGGCTTCATTCTTATCGACCAAGTTAATAAAAATAATAACAACTGGTACTGTGAAGATATTCGCGCCACTAACCCCTGCGGCGAACAACCGCTTCCACCCTATGGTAGCTGTCTGCTAGGTTCGGTCAATCTAACTAAGTTTGTACGTGACCCCTTTACTTCTGAAGCCTCTTTCGACTGGGAGCAGTATGCTGAAGTGGTTAAAGTCTTTACCCGTATGCTTGATAATGTGGTAGAAATCAACGGTCTTCCACTTGAAGGTCAAAGAAAAGAAATTGAATACAAGCGTCGTCACGGCATGGGCTTCCTAGGTCTTGGTTCAGCCATCACCATGCTATGCATGAAGTATGGTGACAAAAACTCAGTAGAGTTTACTGAAAAAGTTTCACGTGAAATGGCCGTTGCCGGCTTAGAATCTGGCCTGGATCTAGCCAGAGAAAAAGGCCCTGCACCCATCATGGAAGATGATTTCGAAATAACAGCCAACATGATCTTCAAACAGCCTGAACTTGCTAAAGATGGCATCAAAGTCGGCGATATAGTCAAAGGTAAAGTGTTGATGGGCAAATACAGCCGCTATATGCAAGATATTGCCGGTGTTGCACCTGACCTAGCCAATTCAATTATTGAAGAAGGCTGTCGCTTTAGCCACCACAGCTCAATCGCACCTACAGGCACCATCTCACTGTCACTAGCCAACAACGTAAGTAATGGTATCGAGCCAAGTTTTGCTCATCACTACTCAAGAAACGTGATCCGAGAAGGTAAAAAATCTAAAGAGAAAGTCGATGTTTTCTCTTTTGAGCTTCTAGCTTATCGTACGTTGATAAACGAAAAAGCTATGCCATTTGGCACAAGTGAAGAAGAAGTATTGCCAGACTATTTTGTGAGCTCTGAAACAATTGAGCCGAGAGCCCACGTGGATATTCAGGCAGCTTCACAAAAATGGATTGATTCATCCATTTCAAAAACTATTAATGTGCCTACAGAATGTGACTATGATGACTTTAAAGACATCTATCTCTATGCCGCAGAAAAGGGACTAAAAGGCTGTACTACGTTTCGCTTCAACCCTGAAGCCTTCCAAGGCGTGCTGGTTAAAGAAAGCGATCTTGAAAATACCGTTTACAGCTTTACTCTAGAAGATGGCTCAACGGTAGAGTACAAAGGAAATGAAGAAATTGAATACGATGGCGAGACTCACACCGCCGCTAACCTATTCGATGCACTTAAAGAAGGTTACTACGGTAAGTTCTAAAAACTGCGTAGAACCCAAAGGACAGATAAGAGGAATAAAATGAGCAAGAAAATTAATCAAAAAATTGTTGGCTATAAAGTAGTCAATGACGAGCCTGCAGTAGAAGAAGTCAGCGCGGCAGAACAGGAAAGTAATATTATTCAGATGCACGAAAAGGTTTCGCGCCCTGAATCATTGGCTGGCAGTACCTACAAAATAAAGACTCCGCTTTCAGATCATGCATTGTACCTAACGATCAATGATATTGTGTTAAACGAAGGCACTGATCATGAGTTACGTCGACCCTTTGAAGTATTTATTAACTCAAAGAACATGGATCACTTCCAGTGGATTGTTGCACTCACTCGCGTAGTTTCTGCGGTATTCCGCAAGGGCGGCGACTGCACCTTCTTAGTAGAGGAGCTTAAAGCTGTATTTGACCCACAGGGCGGTTACTTCAAACCAGGTGGTAAATTTATGCCATCACTGGTCGCTGAAATTGGTTGGGCGATCGAAGATCATCTACAAAAAATCGGCATGCTAAAAAAGCCAGAGATTCCTGAGCATCAACAAAAAATCATGGACGAAAAACGTGCTGAATTTGAAGGCAATGCAACAGCCAAGGAAGAACCTAGCGATTTCCCTGCCAATGCAGAAGTCTGTAAAAAGTGTAGTGTTAAAGCAGTTATCCTAATGGATGGCTGTATGACCTGCCTGAACTGCGGCGATTCAAAGTGTGGCTAATGACTTCATAATCTGATATTCGATTTAAAACCACTAATTTAAAAAACCCTTTGGTCATATTTACTGAGGGGTTTTTTCTTTTAGGGTCTTTAAAAATCTAAAAAATAGGAGTAATTTTAATTGTCCAAGTTAATTTTTCTTGAGGCGAATTGATTATGGAATTACTATTTTCTTATGGCACCTTACAGCAAGAGCATGTTCAGATAGCAAATTTTGGCCGAGTACTTAAAGGCAATTCTGATGTTCTCCCCTGCTACAACATCACTAAAATAAAAATATCTGACAAAAAAGTTTTAGACATCAGTTGTGAGGAATTTCACCCTATTTTGAAATATACCGGCGACAATAATGATGAGGTTTCAGGTACGATATTTGAATTGACTAAAAGTGAAATAAAACGAGCTGACGATTACGAAGTAGATGACTACAAAAGAGTCAGAGCAAGACTTAAATCAGGTCGTAACTGCTGGATATATGCTGCCGCTAAGTAGCAATTTTATCCACTAGATTTAACTTCTTGAGCTAACACAAAGGGCGGCAAAACTAGCGCCCAGACTAGACTATTTTGATCATACCAGGTCTGTGCCTGTTGATTCGAGACATCACTCACTTTGCCTTCGGCAAGCCACTGCTTAACCTGTTCAGTATCATCCTCATTCAGGGCTATAGCTACTTTAATTAGATCGAAGCCTTTCTCTACAGCGATCACACTACCTGTTGCATAGTGCTTTTGTAGCTGATGCCATTCAATTTTTGCAGTTTCACCGTTGAGCCTAGCTATGAGTTCATTGGTGTCTTCTGTTGATTGCATTTTGTCTTATGCCTCGGGTTGCCAGTGGCAAAAATTCTTAAGCAATTGCAAACCTGCATCAGCACTTTTTTCAGGGTGAAATTGCACAGAAAATAGATTTCCTTTCTGCAGGGATGCAGCAAATTCTAAACCATAATCACAGGTTGCGAATACATGGGGGTTATTGACTGACTCTACGTAATAGCTATGTACAAAATAGAAGCGACTCCCCTGCTGAATACTTTGCCATAGCGGGTGGTCCTGTTGCTGAGTGACATTGTTCCAACCCATATGAGGGACTTTAAGCTTTTTGCCCTGAGCATCCTTATGGCTATCACCAAAATATTTTACCTGACCGGGCAAAATATCTAAGCAGTCGATGCCGCCATTTTCTTGACTGGCTTGCATCAGTGCTTGCATACCTACACAGATAGCAAGAACAGGCTTTTCTTGGATAGCCTGCTTAACTACTCTGCCGATATCAAGTCGGTTAATTTCATGCATACAGTCGCGTATAGCACCGACTCCAGGGAAGACCACACGGTCGGCATTTTCTACAACCTTAGGGTCTGAGGTTACGGTGATTTTAGCCCCAGCGGAAACATGTTCTAGGGCTTTGGCTACGGAATGGAGATTTCCCATTCCATAATCAATAATGGCGATGTGATCGCGAAAGTCACTCATAATTTATTAGCTTGCAATGAGGTGTCTACAGGGTGCCTTTGGTGGAGGGCATCACACCTGACATGCGTGAATCATGGCTAACGGCGACTCGCAAGGCACGACCAAAAGCTTTAAATATAGTCTCAACTTGGTGGTGAGCATTAGCCCCTCGCAGATTATCAATATGCAGGGTCACTAGAGCATGGTTGACGAATCCATGAAAGAACTCGGAGGTTAGGTCAACATCAAAGGTACCTACATGGCTGCGCACAAAGTCCACATTCATAATAAGCCCTGGTCGACCCGAAAAGTCCATCACTACTCGTGAGAGTGCTTCATCAAGGGGCACGTAGGCATGGCCGTAACGTGTAAGACCTTTTTTGTCACCAACGGCCTTATCAATTGCCATCCCTAGGGTAATGCCAATATCTTCGACTGTGTGGTGATCATCAATTTCTGTGTCCCCAGTTGCCTTGATATCAAGATCTACCAAACCATGACGGGCAATTTGATCAAGCATATGGTTCAAGAACGGAACCGGTGTATCGAGGTTTGCTTTACCAGTACCATCAAGATTTACACTGATAGTTATCTGTGATTCCAGTGTATTGCGCGTAACGGTTGCGGTGCGCTCGGCCATGGGGCTCTCCAAATTAGAACGATTAAGGCCACATTATAAGCGCAAAACGATCTATTTTTACAATTTAGTTGTAGTTATAAGCCAGTTTACTAATATCTCTCTTTATCTATATTGTATATAATCGGCCGCATGAGCATTTCAAAGACAACCGCAGCACTTTTACTTAGCCTTTTATTAGCGCTAAGCACCACTGCGTCTGTTGCTCACAATCTTTATTATCATGATGCCAATGCTCACCAAAACGATGCTTCTAATCAATTTGTGGATTATGGGCATATGGATCATGAGAGCAATGAGAGCCATGATGAGAGTGGCTGTGTATTTACAGTTATTCAGTATTCTGAATCCTTATTAGCTCATGAAATCCCTGCTGTTTCTGTGCCCGTTTTTGGCAGTAAAAAGCTTACCCCTAATATTTCTTCGCAATTCCGACAACCGGATAACGGTTTCTTTGCTAGAGCACCCCCTACCAGCGTCTAAAAACCTCATATTTTGATTAAATCTTTCGCGCACTGTTTTTCAGTGGGCTTTTTTATATTTTTAAGAGACGCTAGTTATGAAAAAAATTAATTTTATTAGGCTACCCCTTTTAGCCCTAACTGCTTTTGCCAACATTAGTTTGGCAAATGACCTTGAGGAAGTTGTTGTGACTTCTTCATTGATTGACGCTTCGGCCAGTGATATTTCAAACCCTATTCATGTAATGAATGGTCAATCCATTAGCGATGACGCTTCACAAAGCCTAGGTAGCATTATTGATGGCTTGGTAGGTGTATCTACCAGTGATTTTGGCGCCAGTGTTGGCCAGCCAGTTATTCGAGGCCTTGGCGGCAGCAGAGTTAAGGTACTCAACAATGGCAAGGTTGTTCGTGATGTTTCGGCATTGGGCCCAGATCACCTTAATCAAATCGATTTAGGCCATTTAGAGCAGATAGAAATTGTTCGTGGACCCTCATCTTTACTCTATGCCAATGGTGCTGTCGGCGGTATTGTAAACATTGTTGATAATACTATTGCTAAGCAAGATATTACCGATGCCAAATTTGAAATTGGCGCTGGTTATGAGGATGGCAATACAGGTAATACCGGCACTGCCAGCTATCAAGGTAATGTTAACGGCGTAAATGTGACCTCTAGCATTCAGTACTCAAATTTAGATGTCTATGCTATCCCTGAGCATGCACTTCATCATGATGAAGAACATGATGATCATGGTCATGAAGCTGAAGAAGACCCAACATCACTTAAAGACTCAGATTTTGCCAACTTTAGCGCCAAAATTGGTTTTTCTAAGGTAGCTGATTGGGGTTATGCTGGGGTTTCTGTGGCAGATTCTAATGCCACCTTTGGTATTCCATTTCATGGTGAGCATCATGAACATTGTGAAGAACACCCAGATGAATGCGTCACGCCTGATAATGGAGATGAACTTGTTCATGCAGAATTAGATGATGAAGGCCATTGTACAGCGCACCCAGAAGACTGTCTTCAAGTGGGAGAATTATTCTACGAGCTAGTTGCTGAAGAAGAAGAGCGAATCTTTACTCGTGTAGGCTCTAAAACAGTGACAATTGAAGGCCTGTATAACTTTAATGGTGGTCTTGTTAATAGTGCTGAATACTCTATTCGCGATACTGAGTATGTGCATGTTGAAGCCCATGAAGAGATTGGTGGTCATGACAATCACGAAGATAAAGAAGAAGAAGGGCATGACGAACATGAACCAACAACCTTCTCCAATCAGTCCACAGAGTTAGCGATAAAGCTTGATATTGGCGATGAATCAAAGGGTCAAAAAATTGCCATCAATGTTGCTGAAGAAGAAATCTCAATTGTTGGTTCTGAAGAGTTTTTGAAAACCACTCAATCAGATGAGTTAACATTAGGTTACTACCTTAGTAATCAACTAGATTTTGCACACATTGATTTTGGTGTTAGATTTGATCAAATCGATCGTAAATCTGTAGTTGGTAACTATGATGAAAATCTATTAAGTTTGTCTTTTGCTACAAGCAAACAGCTTTCTAACAACCTTGATGTCAGTCTTGGTCTATCTAGTGTTGAGAAAGCACCTTCAGCGATGGAGCTTTATGTTGATGGCGCGCATATGGTTACCCAACGTTATAAAAAGGGTGATTCCAACCTAACTGCTGAAAAAGCCAACAATATTGATCTTACCTTTAATACAGCTGCATCGGGTTTTGATATTGATTTAAGTCTATTTAAAAATAGTATTTCTGACTTTATTTATCTCAATGATACAGATCAAGAAGATGTAAATAGTGAACTTACCATTGCTAATTATCTCCAGCAAGACGCAACCTTTGAAGGCTATGAGCTGCAAATCAGTCGCTCAATAAATGTTGCCAATGGTAGCCTTGTGGCTTCTTTAGGCAGAGACTATGTTGATGCTCAGTTTGATCAAGGTGGCTATATCCCACGCACAGTTCCTACGCGCAATCTTGTTAGTCTGAACTACAGTGGTAATGATGGTCTAAACTGGTTGGTATCGCTTAAGGATATTCAGGGTCAGTCAAAAGTTGCTGCAAATGAAGAAGCAACTGATGGCTATCAATGGCTTGATTTTAAGCTGTCTAAAGGCTTTAAACTATCCAATACTGAAGTACTTAATGTTTCAGTATTTGCTAAAAACCTAATGAACAAAGTAGCAAGAAACCACAGTTCATTTGTTAAAGAAGAAGTGCCGTTACCTGGCAAAAATATTGGTATTAAAGCTAAGTTGAGCTTCTAAAAACCAATAGTTAATCAGTAAAATGCTTAAAGCGGTGTGATATGTTTTTATCCACCGTTTTAAGCACTTACCATTTCAGGTAAAATCATCACTTGTTATTTAACACTTACAACAGGTAATGATTTGAATACTCTCCTAAAACTTCTACTTAAAGGCCTACTGGCACTAATTGCATTTGTTGTTTTAGGGCTGTTTATTGCTTCACTGGCTATTGATGCCAATCGTTTTAAACCAGAAATTGAGTCTGCAGCTGCCAGCGCTGGTATTGAGCTTGCTGTTGAGGGTGATATTGCCTGGCAACTCTTACCCCTTGGAATCGCGCTTAATCAGGTAAATTTTACCCTGAATAATAAGTCGATGGCGGGTAATGCTGATCAGTTGGCAATTAGCGTTAATTTTAAAACCTTAGCTTCCTTAATAAGCCAGTCTCCTCAATTACCCATTAGTCATATTAAGGTTAAAAATAGTCGAGTGCTTTTGGCTATTCCTAATAGCCTTCCAGTGCAGCTTAGCCAAATTAATCTAGCGGTGGATAATATTAATACTCAGGGGCAACCCTTTACCTATTCTATTGATCTATTGGCACCCTATAGCGTCAAGATCTCTTCATCTGCAGCGCTAAACATCACGCTGAATGATCAACAACAGCCAGAGAGTTTCTCGGTTAATAATTTAGACCTTAGTATTAATGACCTTGCGATAAAGGGTTATGTTGAAAGCTCTGAGGGTTTGAATAAGATCCAAGGACAACTCAGCGCTGATTCCTTTGATTTAATTAAACAACTCAAGGTCGTTAGTCGATTTATCCCCGAACTTGAAGCCCCAAGAATGGTTGATCCAAAGGCATTAACCGATATCGCTTTTGAAGGGTTTTTTGATCTAGTTTTGGATGGCTTTTCAAGCATTCAAAGTACCCTGATTATTGATGGGCAGGCTATTGAGATTAGCTCTGAAATTGATCAAGAAAACCTGAAACTGTACACAGCAATTTCAGCTAACCAATTAAAACTCGATGGCTATGCGAGCCAATCAAACTCAGGAAGCGCTAATCCTGCATTATTTGCGCCTCTGGCGATTCCTATGGCGCTGTGGCATGGACAGAGTCAAATGGAACTGAATATTGCTGAGCTTAATATAGATGCCGCAAGCCTTACTAATATTTATGGCAACCTGTTTGGCAATCAGAATATATTTAGACTGAGCACCTTAAGCGGCGATCTGTTTGATGGGCAGATTAATCTGAGTGGCGAACTCAATATGCAAAGCAAAACGCCCTCCTTTAGAGTTGACTCTTCGGTGAGTAACATTGATTTAAACAGGGCCAGCAAGATTTTTGATGATCTTAATCTGGGTGGAGAGCTTAACTTCTCCTCTAACATTAAAGGTTCCGGTTATGATAGCTATTCTGTTATGCCATCACTGGTGGGTAGTGGCCAGTTAGTCATTAACTCTCCTAGATATCAAGGCATAAACTTAGAACAAACCCTGTGTAATGCCGCTGCTCTGTTTAGTGGCAAGATGCCCGCCGTAAAAGATTGGTCAGAGGATACTCAACTAGATGATTTAACGGCTTCACTGAGTCTTAGGGGGGATAGTTTGTCGGTTACTGAATATAGTACACAGCTGGGTAATGTGGATTTTTACGGTAGCTCAAGTTTAAATTTATCCTCGTTGCGCTATAAGCTAAATGCCACCGCGCTAGCCACTCAAAGTAAAAGTAGCACTATGGGCTGCACGATTAACCCAATGATTGTAGAACGCGAAATACCCTTTAGATGCAAGGGCGCTATTGGCGAGACATTCAACTGCAAGCCTGATAACAGCCTGATTAAAACCTTACTTCTATCACCAAAACTATGATGGCAGTATGAAGCCTAAGCAATTTCAGCAAGCTGTTCTTAACTGGTTTGAGCATCAGGGTCGCACTAATTTACCCTGGCAGAACCCAATCACGCCCTATCGTGTTTGGATTTCTGAAATTATGCTGCAACAGACTCAGGTGACCACTGTTATCCCCTATTTTGAACGCTTTATGCAAAGCTTTCCCTGTATTGAATCATTGGCTAATGCTTCTGTGGATGATGTTCTGCATCATTGGACGGGACTTGGCTATTATGCCCGTGCCAGAAATCTGCATAAAACAGCACAGATCGTCGCTTTTGAACACCAACAGCAGTTCCCTGATACCGTAGAAGCACTTTCTGCCCTTCCCGGTATAGGTCGCTCTACCGCTGGGGCTATTCGCTCAATTGGCTTTAAAAAGCCGGCTGCCATATTAGATGGTAATGTTAAGCGGGTATTGGCGCGCTTTTCAGCCACTGCAGGCTGGCCGGGTAAAACGGCAGTGCATAATCAGCTGTGGGATATTGCTGAGCACTACAGTCCGCTGGAGCGCACCGAACAGTATACCCAAGCGATGATGGACCTTGGTGCATTGGTTTGCACCCGATCTAATCCCCAGTGCGATCAGTGTCCTATTGAATCTAACTGTAAAGCCTCGCTGAAAGGCGAGCAAAGCCTGTTTCCCGGTAAAAAACCGAAAAAAGCTATACTGGTAAGAGAATCTATCTTTTTGATGCTACGCAGCCCAGAAGGCGATATTTTGCTACAGCAAAACCCACCAGCTGGTTTATGGGGCGGGCTTTGGGTTATGCCTACGATTGATCAGCTTTCTGAACTCGATGCACTAGCGGAAAGTTTACAGCTTGAAATTAAGACCACGAATTTTTTAACTGAAAAGAGGCATACCTTTAGCCACTTCCATTTGGATTATCAGGTTTTTGATGTAGAGGTTCTGGCTTTAAATAATAAAGTCGCCGAAAATAGTTCTGTAGTCTGGTATAACAGAAATAATCCTCTATCATTGGGCATGCCGGCACCGATTAAGGCGCTGTTAAATTAAGACAATTATAAATTAGTACATGATTAAATTCTAAGGAAGAGATCTTTATGGCTCGCACTGTTTTTTGTAAGAAACTAAAAAAAGAATTACCGGGGCTAGATATACCACCCTTTCCTGGCCCAAAAGGCGAGGATATTTATAATAATGTATCAAAAGAAGCTTGGCAGGAATGGATGGCTCACCAGACGACTTTGATCAATGAAATGCGTCTTAATATGATGGATTTAACGGCCAGACATTACTTGGCTGAACAGCGTGAAAAGTTCTTTGAGGGCAAAGATGTGGATCAAGCAGAAGGATATGTTCCACCTAGTCAATAATCCTTGACGAATGCCGCGTCAAACGGTTTAATACGCGACCTCGCAGTAACGCCCAAGTAGCTCAGTTGGTAGAGCAGTGGATTGAAAATCCTCGTGTCGGTGGTTCGATTCCGCCCTTGGGCACCATTTCTTAAAGTTTCCAAAAGTAACCCTTTGATGTTCCAGCAGTTTCCTTAAATATGATTGCTGGGGGGACGCTATGGGGGACAAAAATTGCCCTTTTTATCTCTATCTTAAAGGTAAAACGTTTTACTTTCATCTATGACAAGTTCATATTTATGAAACTGTACATTTTCAAGGAATCTCTCATCCCAGTACTCCATTAAAGCATGAGTTGACACAACAGTATTTCCATCTGCCACATGCTCATTCAAGACATCAATTTTTCGTGATCCCTTATTCTCTGCCTCATCTTTAATAGAGACAACTAGGTCACCTAAAGCTTCTTTAAGGCGGTCTACTTCTGAGTTTCTTTCTACCAAGACAATAACAGGATGGTAGCTATGTACATCTTTGATCCATTTAATTAATTTGGTTGTCTTTCCAGCGGCCATAGGCGCATCTACAACCCTTGTTTTGCAATATTGCATATAGACTCCGATTGAGTTTTAGTTTGGTTTAAATTATTGAAAGTTAAAGTTCGCCAAAGAGCTGGCGAAAAGAGAGATAAAACACAACAAAATCAGTGTTTTAGAAGGCATTACCCTATAAAGAAGTTATAATTGTTACTAGTAGTGGCGGTAGTGAGTTGTCTTTAATAAAATCTTTTGATGTTGCGATTTTGAGGTAAGTATCCCTATAGGGGGTGGTTAGAGAAATTTAAGGCAAGAAAAAAGCGGAGTGATCTGCAGTTTAGTGTTATAGATGGAGCTCCACTTATTTGTTAGATATAACTCCTACATTTCCATATTATTACCAATCTGCTCGGATGAATTGGAATTTTTTGGAAACTAATTAGGCATATTATCTGATATGTATGTTGCAACATCTGAAGCCGAGACACGCGTGGCCTCATTACCAATAGCACCAGTAATAACATTGTCACCAGAAAGCCCAAATAATGCACGAAGTAGCATTAGGCCGTCAGTTAATGCATCAACAACACCGTTACCATCTATATCAGTTAAAAGTGAGTCTTTTGCGTTATTTAAAGTTGAAAGAACTTCTTCTGATGACATATCTGAATTATCCGCAATTGCATCATTGGTAACATTGACCCCAGTAAGGCCAAAGGCAAATCGTAGCATCATAAGACCATCCGTTAATGCATCAGCAGTCCCGTTTCCATCAAAATCCCATGATATTTCATCACCATTGGAATAATCCGGCAAATCAATTGTCCATTTTGATCCATCAAGAGGAAAAGCATCTACAGAATCGGCAACGCCATCATTGTCGTCATCATTATCAGTATTATCTCCAACGCCATCTAAATCAAAGTCTGCCCACTCCATTACATCAAGAGGAAATAGATCCAAGGAATCCTGAACACCGTCATCATCATCATCATCATCAGCGTTATTTCCTACACCATCTAAATCTGTATCCAGCCACTCACCCGGATCATTTGGAAAGGAATCAATACTATTTTCATAGCCATCATTATCATAGTCTGTACTAGATATAATATTAGCTTTTATATTTACTGCGTTAGGACTATTTAAACCATCATGCATTAGAGAAATTGTGGTATCAAGGTCGCCAATAGGTAAACTTTCTGCTTTAAGGTCCAATTCAGCACACAAACTCTCTCCGCTTGAAAGTGTTCTTCCACTTCCTTTCCAGCTAAAACTTTCAGTTTGTGAATTAATTTTTTCTACTGTTATGGGAAAAAGATCCGAATTTGTTGCACAAAAAACTTGTTTTGCAACACTGTTATTAATTACATTTCCAAAATCTAATGAAGCAGCCTCTAATGACAATGATGGCTTTCTTTCAATAGTAGTTAGTGGTGTTGCATATGAAAAATATCCTAAATATGGATTTACAATTGTTATGTTACTAATATCCTCTGCAGCTAAAGAATAGTCATTAAAACTTGCATAAGTAAGGTATGATTCATTAAAGTTATACATTCCTGAGTAAAAAACACCACTGTCATTTGCTGAAAAAGATGGCATTCCGTAATAACCAAACTTACTGTCAGTTACGTCAGGCATACCTATCAGGCCTATAAATTCGTCAATTGAGAGATCATAACTCATTATGAGTGAAACATATTGCCCCAAATTATCAGGGTCTTCGACGATCATATCGAATGCAATAATTTGATCATTAAGATTAGAAAAAGTTGGAAACCCTATATTTACGGTATCATCTTGTTGAGGAAATGGGTAAAAGACCTGGCCATCCATGAGATCATAAATACCAATCGACCAGTAACCACCCATACCGTCGCCAGCGCAACTAGAACTTGTAAATGGGCATGTTAAATAATCAAAAATTAATTTTCTCGATGTCGGATCAAATCTCACTGTGTCAATATATTCAACAGTATTTGTAGTTCTATCAATTAATGAAAAATCAGGCCCTTTTATTTCTTTATAATTAACTTCATTGGTTTGAAGATTTAGTGTAAATATTACAGGCTCATCATTAGCTACAAAAGCAACTACATTGCCATCAGTAGAAACCGTGATATCACTGATTGTAAAGCCTAAATCAATTATTTCCTCAGTGCCGTACTCCGAATCCCAGACATAGACCTCATTATCAATACCTTCATACATCATAAAAAATTCGCCATTAGATAAATTTACTATTGTGGGTCGAGATGGCGTAATAAATGTAGAATTTAATGGGCCATAATCTGTTTGAGCTGAGTAGTTTGGACTGTCATTGGGTAATATCTGTGCATACAAATTATAGACATTATCAAAAGTGTTAGTTTCTGACACAGAAAAATACGGGTTTAAATAAACAAGAGTATTATGAGTTGCTGTCACATAATTATCATTGACACTTGTTGAAATTGATGTGTTTTCCGCTGGAAGTCCGACACTTTTCCATGCAAGTATTGTTGCATCTGCCTCTGGAGAATTTTCACCATATATATACTCGGATATTCCAATCATTAAATTCGCAGCATCATCAAATGAAGACCTGTTACTAAGCCCAATCATAGTTTCCCATGCAAGTCTGCCAGCTTTTTCTCTACCAATACTCGATCCAAGACCCTCGCTGGTTAGTCCCTCTGACAATAGATAAAGAGCCCTATTTGGAATACCGCTATTAGTGTGAACGCCACCATGATCGTTAGATGCAGATAAATATTTGTATTCAGACATATGCGCAGGGTCATCATACAGAGATGGAGTTGCCATACTTCTGGATGGCGTTCCATCGAAGCGAACGCTTTCACCAAGATCCCAATTTGAATTATCAACCTGTGTACCAAAAAAATCCGCAAATGATTCATTCAATGCCCCAGGCTGATACTCATAAACTAGATTACTGGTTGAAGATATAATGCCATGGGTTACCTCATGAGCGAAAACATCCAATGCATACACAAAATTTCGGTATTGATTACCATCACCCATACCAAAAGCCATTAACTGTAAATCTGAAATCCAATAGGCATTATTGACATCACCTTGATCTAATTCAGCGTTAACAATTACATTTAAATCTTTAGAATTTTCTAGCGCATTGTAATCATGATTTACTCTAAAATAATCCATAATTGCACTTGTGAAATTTACGGCAGTAACTGATGCTTTATTCCATCCTGTGAATTGATCACTTGAATTTGCGATGGATTCAGGAGGCCAAAAATAGTCTCCACCTGCATCATAAATGTTGGTTTTATTTCCCTCCGGAAATCTGTCATCAATTAAATAAAAACTATCATTAGCAAAATATGATCTGAATTGAACGAGATTGTCGTCCAGATCTAAACCTGTTGAATTAATTTGGTAACTCATTTTTAAAGAAAAAGACTCAACAACTTTTTTGGTTCTTGAGTTAATCCTTACCTCAAATGGTCCTTTCCCTGCTACATTTAATGCCACCTTATAGCCCATATAATCGTGACTAGAAGAGCTTCCAATACCAGAAGATACGCCTGAGCGAAATGATATTGAGGAAATTGGAACAGAAAAATACGCTGCTGCAATCTCATTGATCTGATCATTTGTGAGTTGTTGATGATTATTTAAATCAATACTAGGTTTTGTGAATTTACCTTGTATTGAAACCAATCTGGAATTGATTGAAGTGAAAATAAGGTTATGGTCCCAAGAAGTAATACCGTTGTACTCTTTACTGACTTTAATACGGCAAGTTTGACCGAAGCATTTTTCGTCATCGAAAATTAATTTTGATGATTCGTCAAAGCCGAATAAAGCTGGGAAATTATTAACCATATGATCAATAAAGTTATTCTTTTGGGCCAGGTCATTTGACGAGAAAACCTCAGACTCAATATTTGGATAAATACTAGTAATTTTTCCATCTGATGTTATTGTTAATTTTAGTTTTTTTTCAACATTGTAAAATTTTTGAAAGACTTTTAATTCTTCAGCTACCAATGCCCTAGACGCTTTTATCGGATTTGTAGGTTTTTCATTCTTAAAAAGTTCTCCTATCTCAGCTGCACTTGATTTAACAATTTTTACTAATTCCTTAGTATCGAACCTATTTTTATTTTGAGGCAACTTTAAACTAACGTGATTAATATTAGATTCAGTAGAGCTTTTGGTAATATTGACTTCAGGCTTGGGGAGTAAGTTTGAGAAATTTAAAGCTTTTTCGCTTAATTTATGCTTCTCATTGCTACTTTCATATGAAAAAAAAGTAATCGTAAGTAATAAAAGAATAGTGTATACATGTACTTTTCTTATATATTTGTTCATTTTTTCGCCATTTTTTATAAGTAATACAAAAGATTATCTATTCATATGTTAATTAATGCAATGGTTACTTCTTGCCACAAATAACAAAAGGTGACATTACTTGATCTTGGGTTTGCTACCCGACCTTTTGGGGCCTTCCATACCCTGCCACCGAATGCGCCACCCCTTACTCAAGTGGTTAGGTTACACAGAAACAGAGCTCTTCTAACCCCCCAAACACCCCACAAAAATCTCAGGCCCCTAAACGTAACTAAACCATTCCAAAACTCCCCCTCTGGGTTGCCTTAAGGGTTCAAAAGCATCGTTAAACTTCCAGAGGGGACACTAGAGGGGACAAAATGTGCCTATTGACAGACTATGGGGAGAGGTTAAAGTAGCTTATACGCTGCTGTATAGGGTTCTTTTGGTGCCTTAAGTGAGAATATTGACTGCCCTTGGGCACCATCTGTTAAAAAGCCTCGATTATTCGGGGCTTTTTTGTGCCTAATTAAAACTCAGAAATCGAACGCACTTTATCTAGGTGGTCGATGGGCTCGTATCATAGATACTCGGTCCTAGGGACCGCCTTTGGCGCCCAAATAGCTTAGGCTATTTGTTTCACCCTTGGGTACCATCTGTTAAAAAGCCTCGATTATTCGGGGCTTTTTTGTGCCTAATCAAATAATCTGTTCGAGTCGATCAATTCAAACTCTTAAGCGTCTTTTCTTGAACCAAAATTGATTAAGATAGTCATAGTAATACCCTTTAACGAAATTTCCTGCTATCTGAGCCTATTGGTTTAGAATAAGCTTGTTTTGATAGGGTTATAAAAATAAGATAGAACTATTAACAAATAAGCCCTGAGAAAAGTAGTCGCGGCTTTTGAATAATAAGATTTGAATAATAAGATTAAGAGCGGAGTCACAAATGAAAAAATTAATTTTAGCCACAGCGGTCACTGCAGCTGTTGTTGTCTACTTTGTGGGCGATAAAGATCAACCTGTAAATGACAACACAGTAATGCAAAACCCTGCTGAACAAACAGACAGCGTAGTTGAATCAACCAGTGTCCCTGCGATGCAGGTTGCTGCTAGCGATAAGTCAGCCGTAAACGATAGTGCTATGCCATCCTCAAACTCGGATGATCAGGGAAACTCTCCCTATAACCAAGATTACAATGCGCTTGAAAATGAACGCGTATCTAATCCGAGTTATTCGAGGTACAGCGGTGAATCTGATTCATATAACGATGACTACAATTCTTCGTCGAACAGTGATAGTTCTAGTGAAGACTATTCAAGCTCTGATAGCAGCTCCTCTTATGGTTCTGAAAGCACAGATGGTTCTGATAGTGACAGCAACGAAGACGGCGCTGATTCAAAGGATACTGAGAAAGAAGAAGAATTACCTACTGAAAATTTTCAAAGAATCTATGACAACGGCATTGTCTGGTATGGCGATTACGGGACGCTCAATGTTCAATATCAATCATCTAATGCAGCAACTACGGGTATTGGCCTCCGCCTTCACTACAATAGCTCATCAATGAAAGTCGCCAGTATTAACCAGTATTCTGAGGGTGCTCTTGTCATGACAAGACCTGAGGCTGCTCAGAATGATACTAATAACAAAGACAATAATGATGCCACAGACGCCTATTTAACCTTTGCCTGGTTTGATATGAATGGTCAATGGCCAATGGCAACTCAGGTCAATCTTGCAACTATTGAGTTTGAGCGCTTGAATAATGGCTCAAACAATTACAGCATTGATTATTCTGTCACTAGTAACTCAGCCGGCTATCAATTTGTTAAATAACTAAACATAAATACCGTTTTAAACTAAAAGCCCCAATATATATTGGGGCTTTTTTTATGTTTCGACTATTACCTTACAAGTAATGCGTTGTTCACTGAATAGGCATATAACCTTGCATATTAACGCTTATCTCTTCTTCAGTTTGCCTTGAGCCATATAAGCCATATAAGCCACCTACAGATTGAGTCAATTGACTGCCGGTACGACTAAATAGGGTATCCATAGGTTAATCAGGGTCTAAAGACCATAAGCTTCTATACTTTGCCCTGGCATTAATCAATATACCGTCAAATAACTTCATTCAAGTAAAGACAATTAACTACAGATTTTAAAGACAAAAAAAACCCCAATAAAATATTGGGGCTTTTTTCGAAACTAGAGCCTGTTAAATAAACAGACTCTGGTTCATTTGATAACTACTTACTGTGGCATGAAGCCGTTCATGTAAGAAGTAATCTCTTCTGCTGACTGGCGTGAGCCGTCAGGATGTACAACACCCTTAACGAGGCTTTCACCACTGAAGCCGAACAGGTGACGTAGGAGCAACAGACCATCAGATAGCGGATCAACTGTTCCGTTACCATCGATATCTGCAATATCCTGTGCCTCTGTAATCTTAG
>Ga0213863_10000334_pt1 | contig 37344 bp, 49 predicted proteins | sample PICome_8_FD_160128 | JGI IMG/M metagenome (GOLD analysis project Ga0213863, IMG submission 160128) | Coastal seawater microbial communities near Pivers Island, North Carolina, United States - PICO497 | ecosystem: Environmental > Aquatic > Marine > Coastal | place: USA: North Carolina... | reverse complement strand
ATGGACACTCGCCAAGGCTCAGAGTCAAAGTCAAAGTCAAAGTCAAAGTCAAGGTCAAAGTCAAGGTCAAAAGCAGCAAGTCCAACTGAAAGAGACCTCTGTCTCAACACCAAAGTTGTTGGGTCTCATTCAGTTAGACTTGCTTGATAATGCCTCTGCAAGCAGAGTCACTCTTTGTTATTCGCTTCGCTCACTGTCAGCAGAGCTGACGTTATATGCGACGTAGCGCATTGAGTGTACGCTTCTTATACAAAGACAGACGATAGGTGACTTTAAGATAGAATGATTGTTGATAGGAAGGGTGTTCGCTCTTGTCAAGGTTTATTTTGTGGTATTATTACCATAATATATTATAGGTCTCACTGAGTGAGAGTTGCAATTCTTTATTGTTTGGCGTTATAATAAAGGCATACCGAAACGGTATACTTAAATTTAACCTAAATAGGAATCATTCTCATGAAAGCATTATCATTTAAAAAGCAATTACAAAACACTATTGACGCTGCATTAATCGAGACAAAAGTGACGGAAGAAATCAGCCAATTGATGATAGCGTCATATAAGCATATTTTGAGTGCGGGCAATTTGGATCAGTTCAACATTTTAAATAAAAAATTAACTGATGCCATCAACGCTCAAGAGGGTTGGAAGTATCCGAGCCTTAATGGTATTTACCGCCAAGGCTATAAGGTATCAACTCCGCCCAATATCCTGTCAACATTCCGTCAATTTTGTCAGCTTAAGATTGACCAAGCAGACAGAGATCAAGCGATAAAAGACGGCATCACTCAAATGCGTGCGCTGATAAAAGCAGAGAAGGAGACAGCAAGCGCAGCCAATGACGACGTCGCCGCAGCCCTTGGCGCAGAGAAATCGGCAGCAGCGACAGCCGAAGTAATGGCAGAGCTTAAGGAGATTGAAGAGGAGCAGATCAGCCCTGCACACCAACAAGCGATTGACTTGCTTATGAAACTCGATGCCTCTCAGGTGTCGGCAGTCACACGATACCTTGGCAGCCTGTTAGAAAAAGCAGCGTAACCCACAGCCAACCCTAAGGAGCCTCAGAGCCTGCCAGAGATGGTAGGCTTTGTTGTGTCCGCCTAGACTGCTCGTGGCTAGGGAGCCTACTCGCTTAGCTCGAGCTTCTCTCAAGTGTCCTAAGGTGTCAAAAATAGATGCCTCTCAGAGACACCTAAGTGCCTTAAAGGATGTCAGTCGCAAGCTCCTTCCGCTCTCCTTTAAGACCCTTAGGATCCTTAAGGATGTCAGTCGTTCCTCCTTCCACTCTCCTTAAGATCCTAAGGTCAACCCCAAGGCTCTAAGGTAGCTGCAAGCAGCTCCTTTTTCTTAGAGCTTACCTCCAGTACCCTATGGGGTACTTACGGCAGTCCCTTTCATCAAAAAGACCATTCACATTTTTTCTTCATTTTTGAGCCTCCATGCTCCCCTTAGTGTCGATAATAAATTATACCAAAGAAATCAAGCAGTTGTCAAATAGTCAATCTGAACAACCCACGACTTAGGAATGGCTATATAAGCACCCCCAGTGTCCTCTTCGGCAGACACAATCCTAGACCTCATTACGATAACCTTCTCACTGTTATCGACTACAAGATAACCAACTTCCTGACATATTGCACATTCATGATTGATAATGTCTTTCATGTCTGTCCAAGTACCATCAGAGTCTTGAGCATCTCTCCAAGTTACACGTACCATTGGGTAATCATTTATATCCAAGAGTTCTGTCTCCTTCCTTTGACTACATTGTAGCCACTTGCAAAGTTTTCAAGATGATCGGCAAGCAGTTGTGCCTGTCTTTCCTTCATCTCCTCATTAACATCAGAAGCCATCTGTTCTGTCCAGTAAGCCACCCCCATTGCCAGAGCATCCAGTCTATCATCATGGGCTAGTGAGCCTTTGTATGCGGTTAGTCTGGTAAGTTGGTATGTGAGCATATACTTCTGGGCTTTCTCAGCAGGTAGACTCTGTACACTATCGTAGTCCTTCTGGATTACTTTAGGATCAATTACTAACCTATGTTGGTTCATAACTGGCTCTAGTGTGTCAATTATACGTCTTTCCTTCTGTTTGCTGTGTCGTACCTCTTCAATGCTTACAGGATAACCATTCTTCAGGTAAGGTTTAAGTAGCTCAGTAAACATACCGTCACCAAAGTTACTCTCAATGAGCACAGCGTTGACCTTATGATTCTTAGCTATTTCAACGAGTTTCTTAAGGGTTCTTTCGTCATAACCACCCTGTAGTCCACAACACTCAGGAACATACAGAAAACCATTGAGCATCTTGACTACAGCGTAGGCAGTCTCATCCTTACCTCTACCAGATGGATCTACCACGAGTACTGAACCTGTAAAGTCCACGTAGTCCCCCACAGAAGCCTCAGGAGCGAAGAACTTATCTCCCCTAAGCCCAACGTTAGGTATATCCCTAACCTCCTTCATAACGCCATACACGAGCTTCTCAGGCATCTTATCCTTATCTACTGACATAATCATTAGGTCGGATAGCTTGAGAGGGTATCTGTCTATGTCTGACATACTGGTATCGAGCATAAACTGGAGTGCAAAGCCTGATCTACCGTATGATAGCTCACGCTCTAGTAGATCATCGTCGTCAAACCTGTCTATGTCCACTGGTTGCCCTTCTAAGCCCTTTGGGTCTTCCTGTAGGGCTTTCCTTAGGGTAGGGGCTAAACGTTCCCCATAGGCTCTCTCAGAGCGTTCTAGGGTAGGGTAACGTGCTGTCCATACTCTCATTTCGTAGCCACGCTCAGTTAGCGTGTTGTACAGACTCATTTCACACTGGGGAGTGCCTAGATAGATTATCTTTCCATCAGGCTTGAGTACAGCATCGAACTCTTTCACAGCCTCCCCAAGTTTCTCTCGCATCATCTGGGTCATCGAGTTGTTGGGTACTTCGATGTCATCTGCGATAATAATGTCGGCTCGACTACCTGTCAACTGACCAGTGATCCCAACGGATTTGACTGAGGGACTACCACTAGCCAGTGCAGGTTTTACGTCGAAAGCTATCTTAGACCAACGTTGACCTTCTGTAGCTATTAGGTGTTTACAGAAGGGAAGCTCTATGATCAATCTTTGAGCAAAGGTTGAGAAGTCATCAGCTCGTTGCTTGGACGCTGAGACTACCATGAACTTCTTCTGGGGGTCTAAGAGAAGCTGATGCACGACAAAAGCTGCTGTGAGATAGCTCTTGCCGACACCCCGAAAAGCCTCTATGATTGCCCGACGAGGGCTGTTTTGTAAATAGTCTGCAATATCATATTGTACTGGAGTAGGTGCAGGAAGGTTGAGGTGCTTCCAGACCAGATAAGCGAAGTTCTTAAAGTCTTTTAGCTGATCTGGTAATTTATCCATTACGACTCCTGTTACGTCTACGATCTGAGATGCGTAAGTTATTATAAGAGTTATTTAAAGGGTTGCGATCTACGTGATCAATGTCTCGACCTACAAGTGCCGCTTTGCCATGCTTCTTTACCATTTTACGTCTAGCCTGTTTACGCATATCGTTCTTCTTGCGTTGCTCAGGAGTTCCTTGGTATCTGTCGTATTCTTGTCGGTAGTTACGTGTGTAGCTCATTACGCAGTCCTATTAGTTTTAGATTTCTTATGTCGTGCTGCAAAGTTACGAGCAGCTTCTACAGAGCCAAAACCCCAAGCTCTTAGGGCTAACGCTTTGCGAGTAGGACTACCATCAGGCTTCTTCATAGCTCCCTTCATGCCTGCAAAACGAGCAGCAAAAGAAACTCTTCGAGGGTTAGTACCAGACTTAACGGGTGCTCTGAGGTTAGCTCCTTCTGTTCTTTTGTAGTAATCCCTACCTGCTTGGTTAAGACCACCTTTTTTGTTTTTGTATTTTGCTTTCATTACACTTTCCTATACTTAGCTGTTTTGGCTGCTATTTGTTTAGGTTGGGAACTAAACTGTCTACCTGCTTTAGTATCTTGGACTTTCTTGCGGTTAGTGGCTGCTTTTTCCGCAGAAGTTAGAGACTCACGAGCAGCTTTGGGTAAGTATCTTGAGCTACCCTTTTTACCAGTGTATCCCCAGTCTTGCTTTGTCCAGTTAGCCAGTTTGTTTGTAGATTTCTTAGAGCCTGAGTATGTACCACCTGCATCTTTGTAGTACTTTACAGCAAGCTGCATGGCTCTAGCTGAGTGTTTGCCACCCATTCTAGCTCTAGCTTTGGCTTTAGCTGCTGCCCATTTCTTAGGGTCTCTTTTAGTCGCTGTAGACATTAGTGGTGTGCCTCTTCAAAAGGCAAGTCCTCTAATAAGTTAGCTAATGGAGACTCAGTTGTAATAACATCTAAGACAGCATTGTTATCTTTGAGAAACTTGACAGCTACGGAAAGCTCTGCTGACGTGGCTTCACCTGAACGAACTCTGGCTAATAACTCGGCAGCTACGGTTTCGTGTAATTGATCTAAACTCTCTTTCATTAATCACCTCTTCTTTCAGCTAACGCCTTCTTACGTCTTTCAAGACCAACCTTGTTAGCGGCTACTACAGCGCTACCTGCCGCAGCAGTGGCAGCAGCAGCTTTAGCTACTTCTTTAGTTTTCGTGTACTTTTTCTTAGGAGTTCCTGCAATCTTTTTCTTTGTTTTCTTTTTCTTTTTCTTATAAGCTTTGGCGACTGCCTTTGCAGCCTTTTTAATAAGTAAACCGTACATTTTAATAACTCCAAATAACTGGTGTGGATTCTCTTAAGTCAACGTGGACAAATGTTTTGGCTACGCCAATGCCTGTAAAGCCTAACTCTAGGGCTTTTTGGACGATGGTGTATCTATCTGCTCCGTTGTGTATGCGTATGTCGGCAGCAATGCCTAACGAGTGTGTGCCTGTAGAGGCTTTCTTTCTTTCAGCGCTATGAGAAGGGTCTCTATAGCCTGAGTTAATTGTAAAGGGGAATCCACAAGCTTCACGCAGTTCGTCAAGCTTACTAATGAATCCTTCACTCATGTGGTTCTTGCCTGTCTCTTGACAGTCAAATTCTGAAATATCAAAGTATTTAAAAATCATATCTATCCTTTAACCACCTTAGCTATTTTCTCACCACTTCTACCTACAACGTACCCACCTAAACCTAATTGTAGTAAAGTCCAAGCCTCGTCACGTAAGGGTGTAGCTAGTAATCCTAGACTATCACCTACGGCTAACACGAGGAACGTAAGCATGGTTATAGGTCGCCAAGCAGCTACTAAAAAGTGCTCACTCTTGGCTTCTGCCGTTACAATAGCTTGTTGTCCCGCTAAAGCTTCTTTTTCATAATCAAATATGCGCTGCATTGCGGCAGCTTGGACATCCAGAAGATGCCCTTTAGCCTTAAGTCTTTCTTCTTCGCTTGTATGTAGTTCATCTACCAGATTGGCAGCAGGTTTGAATATACCTGCGATAAGGTCTGTAATACCCATATTAAACACCTATTAGACGAATGACCTCACTGAGACCTAAAGTATCTGCTAGTAAGACAATACCGCCTCCTAATATAAACCATTTAATTTGCAGCAACGATTTACTAATGTTGTTGAGCTGTATCTTAAGTTCTGTTTCACCATCTCTTAAAATACGTAACTCTTCGTCGTGTTTATCTACCCGCCACTCTAGTTTAACTACCTGTTGTTTTACTTCTTCCATTTTAAAACTCTCTTATAGATTATACAGGGTTAGTCATTGAGCGAGTCAATTTACCTTCTGCAACTTCGTAATCTTCGATAAGGATGTGTATTAAGTTTTTTGCAGCATCGGTTGAGCCACTGCTAGTGTCTTCTTCAAAGTTTGTCAGTTCTGTAACTTCATTAACAGCATCAGCTACACTGTAATAAGTCATATCAAAACCGTTAGCTGTGTTAATGCCTGTAGGAAAAGCTGCTCCTGAAAAATCACTTGCTGCTAGTGTTTGTCGGTTTGACCAACCGCCAGTTGTTGTCCAGACGTGAACATCACCAAAAGGATAAGGTTTGCCTCGATGGTCTCCTGTAATTCCTACAAAGAAACCAGTTTTAGATGTGCCTGCTGAAGTAGCTCCTTCAAAAGCTGAGTAAGCTTCAGTATAAGTACCTCCTAAAAGAGAACCAGAGTCACGTACTAAACCAAACAACTGAGGTACGGCTTGTCCTGTAATTTGATCACTATCGTCTGTCACAAAAGCTGTGTTTGATGCCGAGTCAGCCAAGTCATCGGAACTATCTTCAGCAGCGTAAGCAGCTACAGACTCTACAGGTGTGTCAGTTATAGGTGCAATGTTATCTAAGTTTTTATAGAAAACACCCATTAGGAGTGTTTCGTTACCCGCACCTGCGTAAACATCTCCTGCGTAATCTTGAGGTTTACCTAAAGTAAAGTATTTCATGTAGTTGAACCTTTTCTTGAATATGATTGTTTTTTAAACGGTGAGGCTAATCCATCACCCCAGAGTTCTTCTATATTAAAAATAGCGTCACAATAATGTAGGTGAGCTATTGCGTAGCTGTTTCCTTGTAAAACTTCATAAATAACCCTGACATATTGATTAACGCTTACTTCATTAGGTTCTATATAAGACCCAAAAGCTACAGAAGCTCCATTCTTTATAGCCCAAGGGCTTATCTTGTGACCATGGCTTGTAGACTCAAAGATTGCTCCACCATCTAATATATTAAAAGCTTGGGTGGACGTATCGCTGCTATCATAGAACGCACCTGAGTTTCCTGTGTTAAAGTTACCCATTTGATTGTAATGAAAGAAAGCGTCTATAGGGAAAGTAGTACCATTGTGGGCAGTAAAAGCAACTCCCTGATTACCTGTGCCTGAGGCAAAGTCATCAAAGTATCTCAAAGTTGTGCTGTTTGTCGGGGGAGTATCTCCATCAGCTATACGTTCAAAACTGTGAGTAAACTTAGAACTTGTGTTGTTTGCTACAGGTGTTTGTTTTTTAAAATAAGCATACTTACCACTTTGGGCATCTAAAGCATCTATTCTACCATCAAGTAAATCAGATGAATTATCTACATCAATACCAAACTTAAACTGCTCATAACCTAAGCCGCCTTCAACAATAGCAGCTAGTTGCACACCCTGAGAAGGGTTCATGCTAGTATTTCTGTTACGTAATGTGGCAGTAATGGGAGATACCTTAGAGTGATCTTTTAAAGACTTTTCGCCTGCCTTACCTGCATTAACCATGTTTGTTATATCTGTAGCGGTTATAGTTGGTTGGCTAGAGTGTATCTTTTTCCAACCTATTCTCCAACGAGGTAAAGCTTCTATTAGATAGCTGTTTGTTTTAAAAGTTGTTTTATCTGTTAGGTAAGGCATAGAGCCAATACTTCTAGTACTGTATTCAAAATCAGGTTCACTTATGCCGTCATAAAGTCTTGAATCTGGATCAAAAGCAGTGCTTATCCCATCTCTATACATTCCTGCTGTGCCGATTTCAAATAGGTAAGCGTTTGTGTAGGCTAACCATTTATATAAATTTTGCCCCTCATCACCTAAAATTTGTGAAAAGCTTGTATATTTTTTACTTTCCATAAAGTTTGCAATTATAGGTAGTTGCCCAAACAAGTGAGAAAGCGCTACAGAACCATACGAAACATAATTAAAATCTAAGGATGATAACTGAGGACAGTTAGGAGATACACATATAGCTTCAATTTGATGCGTTGTTATGTAATCACTAACGTCTTTAATCCAGTCTTCCCAACAAGTAGCTTCGTCAAAAACATCAGAAGCCTGAAAATCTACACCATATTTATGGGCAGAGTTCAGGGGGTGCGCTGCTATATAAGCGTCAACCAAAGCTTCTTCTGATGCTCCTAAACCAGAATCCCAAATGCACATAACTTTTTGTTTATCTATGTTACGTATGTATCTTTGATAAAGCTTTGAATTAATGTCATACGTCATAAGGGATTCCTTAACTTATCGAGTTTCGTTTACGTAAACTTTAGTCGCTGCGTTTACTGCTCCTGAAGATGATGTAGGACTGTTACTAATTAAGAGGTATTTAGGAAGAACTAACTCTTTAAGAGCATCTGTTGTAAAACTGTCGATTAAGACATACTCACTAGAGTCTCCTGTAAGGCTACCCCAAAGGTACGCATGGTTTGTGCTACCGCCATGTTTACACTGAACTACACCTTTTGAACCATCGCCCATCTTTGGAATGTAAGCAGTGTTGTCATTTTCTAATTGTTTCATTATGGTTTCCTATGTTAATGTAAATCTACAAAGGCAGAGCCAGTGTATACTTTAAGTTTATCAGTAGCAGCATCGTAATACACCATACCTTTTGTGGGGGATGTAGGAGCTACTTCTAAAGGTTGAAAGACTGCTGCTCCTGTAGCTTCAACACCATCGAGGGCTTCTTGAGCTAGGAAGAGACTTTGTTTACTATCTTCATCAAACGTGGCTGCTACTTCTACAGCACCATCTGAGTAATCCACAAGCCTAGCGTCTTGGCTAGACTTACGGATTATCTTAATAGTTTCCGAAGCGGTAGGAAAGTTACCTGCTGTAAAGCTGACTACTGTCCCTGAAAGAGTGTAATGAGTAGTGACTGTTTTTAAAACATCATCTACATACACCTCAATATGCGAAGACTCTAGGTACTCAGGGGTTGTAAAAGCCCCTGCAGCACCTGTGCCTGCATAAGTTTTTATTGAATATGCCATTTTAGTTTCCTAAAGATTTATCAAGAATGTTAAAGGGTGCTCCGAGAAGCGGATTGTTAGGGTTAAAAGCTCCTATCATACCCATAACATCGCCATCTACTGCGTTGTTATATAGACCAGAACCTAACTGTACTGTAGGGTTTTGTACTAAAGATGCAGGGTCTAAACCACCGTAGTTAAACAAAAAGCTTCCTGCCCCTAAGAAACCTATACCTGATGCAGCGCCTCTGGTTAAATTCCCAGTTTCCATTTTCTTTGCAAAGTACTCTTCAGGGTCGTCTTTACCAGTAGAGTTTATAGCTGCTCTAGCAATATAACTAAGGGCAGCCACACCTAAGGCTCCTGAAATCATAGCAAGAGGTCTAAGATCACCTTCAGCCATTCGAGCTGTTTGACGAGCATACTGTTGCTCTGTAGCTGCTATAGGGAAAGACCAAAACTGAAAGGCTGTCTTACCTACTACAGTATTAAAGAACGGGTTAATAGAAGAAGCGTTTGTTAGCTGAACTGTTTGAGTAGTGTCTAAGAATAACGCATACTCAAAAGCATCAGCAGCTTCTTGATCATCCCAATCTTTAGCGTTTATAGTTTCAAGTCTTTTGTTTTTTAGTTTAGTATTCTTTTTCAGTTGAGTTTGTATACGCTTAAGCATATCTTCGTCAAGGTTAAGTTGCTTTAACTTGGCAGGGTGGTAAACACCTAAGTTGCCTTTTTTAACCAACTCCTTGTAAAATTTAGTAACAGTGTTATACTGATGAATCCTTTGTAAGAATACAGTTACAGGTGTAAGACCACTGAGTAAAGACACCATTCTACGACCATATGCCAAACCTTCATCAATTTTACCATGAGTTTGGCTAAGTCTTGAAATGTCGTCGCTAGTGTCATCATACCTAGCAATAGCTCTACCTGTAAAAACATCAGCACCTAGACCATTACCTATTTCAACCTCACGAACTAAAGCGTTGCGAAGCTCTTTACTTTCTTTAAGCCTTCCAATCATAGAAGGTATAGCAGGGACGTTTGTTAAGAAATGTCGGAAACCGTTTTCAAACATTACGTTAGCTGTTTCCGCCATTGCAGCAAGACCTGACATACCCATCATACGGATAAAACCAAGGTCTCGGATTCGTCTAAGCAATACTTGAGTGTTTAAATCCATTGTTTCGTTCATGTTTGCAGAACCTCTTAAGGTCTGGTACATAAACTCAAGGGACTTAATCTCTTGCTCAGTTGCTTCGCCACTTATATCAGATATTAAAGAGCTAAAAGATACACCATTAACACTGTCTATACCTTGTTCCGCTAAGGCAATACTACCACCCATACGGTGTGTGTATATGCTCATGGCTGTATACACGTCTTTTTCTACTAAGTCTGTAAGTTTAAAATCAAACTCTTCGCCATTTTTATCAGTAAGTTTTATTACTTTAGTATCGTCAATTAAAAGACGTGATCTAGCGTGTACGTTTTTAGCCTTAGCTTTTTTCTCAGGACTCATTGCGTACAGGATACGATCTAACTCTTCTTCAGTTACTTTAACATCTTCGTCTTTTAAAGCCTCCTTAAGAGTCTTTTTTAAAGTATCTTCATCTGAATTAAACGCTTTTCCTGCATACTTAGAAGTGCGACTAAGTTTATTACGACCCTCAATACTGCTTAGAGTTCTCCAATAAGAACTAGCTATCGCAAAAATCTTTGCAGTTTCTTCAGGAGTGCGTGGTTTTGCGTTTTCTGGTAAAGCCTCTATAATTAATTCTTTAAAGGCTTTTTTCATTTTGTCATCTAAGCCTTTAGCACCTCTGCCACCCATTTTTTCAATTAATTGATCAATATAATCTGATCGAAAGATTCTAGGGAAGAAGTTTTCTATCTTAAAGCCTTTTTCAAACACTCCTGCTTTAACAGCCTTGTCGAACATATCTTCAATTATATCTATGAGCTGTCCTACAAACGGCTGTAGTTCTTCAGGAAGTCCATGATTAGGGTTGTTTAGTGCTAGTCCTAGATGCTCACGTATTTCTTTTGACCGTAAGTTAGAGACTCTCTCAGCATTCGCAACCACCTTATTTATCATTGTGTTATACTTTGTTTGAAACTGGTGAGAACGGGTAAGCGCATTGAATGGTGCTTTAACCATTTTACCAGTAGCGTCAAGTAAAGCTCCTGAAGGCAAACCAAGTCTAATTCCTAAAGCTCTTACTGAGGCTGTATCTGACTGAGCTGTTCGAGAGATAGACGACAAGATATTGCGTAGACGTAGCTTGTTAAAGACAGTATCTTTAAGTCTTGGAATATCCTCAGGTTTTAATTCACCTGCTGCAATCTTATCGTTTTCTGCAAGCTTTTGTTCAGTAAACGTTAAGTTATCTGCATCTTTTTGAATCTCTTCAGTTCGGGTTTTGTGTTTAAACCCTAAAAGCTTACGAGATGCGTTACCTCTTGAAAACTTTTCAGCACCTATTCTTTCTAATAACTCGCCTTTCTGGTTAGATCGAAATGTACCATCTTTAGTTCTTTTGAAGTAAGCTACTTTTTTACCATCAGTTACGCCAAACAAACGTTTACCAAAGTTTTGTTGAGTTATCTGTGTATCACCAACCATAAAAGTTTTACGTGCTGTTTCTCTACGCTTTATCTCAGCTCTTAGTTTACGAATCTGAGTAGCCCCACCTCTAAGACCTTGTGCTAGAATATCATCTAACTGGCGTTGAGGTATAGATGCGTCAGCAGCCTTATCCCAAAACTTAGGAACACGCATAGGGTCTAAATCACCTTCATCTGTTAAGGAATCAATAACCCTAGCTTGTTTTTCTTCAGGTGTATGACCTTCAAACTTTTCTTTACCTTTAGGTGTTAAGTCAACACTGTCAGCTTCAAAGTGTTCTGTATCTATATCTCTACGAAGACGACCAACAGCAGCGCCTAATGCACCACCAATGCCTGCACCTAATGTAACACCGTATAGGACATCCTTAGCCTGTGCATCAGGACGGAGCATATACTCAGCGCCAGACACAGCAAGACCTTCAGTACCACCTACAATCGCACCTGTCTTGGCGTAGTGTAGGTATCTTGAAGCACCTTGGAGTTGTTTAGCTCCTGCTGCAAGACGGTGATAAGGCACAAACCATAAAGGTAATAACGCAGGATCAGTAACGCCTGCTGCTATTAAAGCTGATACAGAGCCATAACCTAGACCACCTAACTGCTTGTAAGACTCTTGTGCTCTTTTAGCCCGACCCTTTTTAAAGTCAAACTCTTCTTGGCTGTTAGAATCTAAAAGGTCTTTAGCCCAAACTTCGGTATGCTCTAACTTAATTTTCTTTTGTTCTTCCTCATCTATCTGGAAGTCTATGCTTTTTTCAAAGTCTTGTGCATAATCAGACTCAGCATAGATGTCAGGAAGCCAAGTTATTTTTTTAGCCGCCTTGAACTTTTCTACCCAACTGGTTTCCTCAGTACGGGTAGTCAAGGTTCCCTCAGGGGAAGCAATGAATAAACCATCGTTGGGGTTTTGTTCAGTAGCCATAAATTATCCTTAGTTTTTTGTAAAGTTATTTACTAACTCTTCTGTAGTTACAATAGCATCAATAAACTCTTCACCATCATCAAGAGCAACCCGCACACCTTCGTCAGTAACTAAAATGTACTGGTTTATACCTGAGGCTCTAAAGCTTAAATTCTCGTTATCTAAGTAAGGTATCTCTTCTTTTACAAAGTCTATATACTTTTCAAAGATAGCAGGAATGTTTGTAGGAGTTACGTTTATTCCTTTATTAGCTTGGTGGTATACTTCTTGTTGTATGGGGTTCAAGTCAATTAAACCACCTTCAAATTCCATATACCTAGTTTTAAAGTTTTCACTAGCTTTCTGTAGAGCAGCCGACTTAGAATAGCCTCGCTGTTGTAAGCCTATAGCATAGTCAACGTACTGACCTGCAAAGTTAGCAGCACTCGTAGGTCTACGTATAAAACCACCTAAGAAAGGGTCAAAGGTGTCTTCAAGGTCTGATAGTTCAACCTTGTCATCTACTTGACTCTTATCAATCTTAGGTCTTTTCATAAAGTCTATAGCAGCTTGTATACCATCACGTTTAAAATGTGCAAGTGCAACTTCGTAGTCAGCCTGTTGCTCTGACGTTACCATTTCATCTAGTAAGAAAGATTGATCTTCTTTATAAGTTTCATAAACAGTTAGCCCACGTAGTATAGAAGGAGCGTTAGTTAAAGATGCTCCCGATGTAAGCTGACTTAAACCTACGGCTAAAGACTGCTCGTGATCTGCATTCTTTTGACCTAAAGCTCCATGCTGTCTTGCTGTTCTAGCTATTTCTGTTTTATATTGTTGTTTAAAACCCGCAGCCTTTTTGGGATCGCCCGCAGATGCCGATGTATAAGCGTTTAGGTAAGCACCTTCACGACTTCTAGCTTCTGCTTCAAGAGCTTCTCCTGCTTTCTTAGAGACATCTTCTGAAACAACACCAATGTCTTCACCTGCTGTTATTTTCTTTACTGTGTCTTGTACCTGTTGAAGCTCTCTTGCTTTTGCTACAGCTACTTGATATTGAGACTTAGCCGTAGCTAATTTCTTATCATCGCCTGCTCGTATACTTTCGCTTGTACCGAACATCTTATACTCTTGAGCGTAGTTGTACATTGACGCACTTCCTACACCTAAGTCTGCTATAGCTTTTTCTCTTACTAAAGCATTAAGCTCTTTTTGAGGAACTCCGTAAAGGTTTCCTAACTCTTTAAGCTGTTCGTTTAAGAAAGGGCTTAAAACATCAGCGCCTTCGCCTGCTTCTTCCCTTGTACGCACTATATCAAATATGCTATTGGCTTTGTTATCTACAGCTCTTTCAAAGTCTGCGGGGATGTTACTTAAAGATTCTTTGTAAAGAGTTTCTGAGATTGTGCTTGAAAGCTGTTTCTGTACTCTTGGGTGAAAATCTTCAGAGACTACAGGAGCAAAGAACTCGTTAAACTTTTTCTCTCTATCTGGGGGAGACATAGCTTGGTAATCATCTTGATTGTTTACCTTCCAGTTTTCCCACTTAGCGTCAGCTTCTTGATACTGTAGCTGTGCGTCATAAGTTTCAGATTTAACCCTAGCATCTGTAAGCTGTTCGCCTACATCTATAGCAGTGCCTATTAAACTTTCTATAGCCTTAGCTGTTTGAAACTTAGAGTCTTGTTGTAAATGCTGCTCAGCACTCTTAGCCCTAACAAACGTATCTACTGGGGCGGCAACGGCTGTAGGGGCATCTGGTCTAATTAAGTCATTTGTATCGCCCATGACTTCAAATAATGATTTAGGCATTTATTTAGTTCCTATTAAGTTACAGCAGTGCTGCTTGCAGGTGCACCACCACCACCAAAAGCTGAGTAGTATGCCATACCTGTCTGTGCTCCTGATAAACCTGCGCCAAGCATTACGTTGCTTTTATTAAACGTAGGAGCTGCTACAGAATTAATACGACTTTGGTAAGTAGTCGCTGCCCCATAACGAGCCATTTGTAATTGATCTTCAACTTGCCCTAAGTTAGACTGGATACTTGTTCCTGAAACTAAGCCTTGTCTAGCTAAGTTTTGCATTGCTGCATTGTTGTTTAGGAATACTCCAGAGTTTGCGCTTGCAACCTTACCTCTTGATTCTAACTGCATAGCTTGAAGATCGCTTTGCATTTTAGCTGCCATTGCTTTTTCTTTTTCTTGACGCTCCCTTAGATTAAGCTGTTGAGTTTCATTAACAAAAGCTTCCATAGAGTTCTTGGCGTTTGCCTCAAACATCTTACCTTGAGCTACTGCCATTGCTTTTGCTTGCCGAGCTTGTTGCTGTGCTTGTAACGCTCCTAAGCCTATGGCTATTGCGATATGACACATTTTCCTATCCTCACAAATTGATAAAAAGGTTGTTTACCTACACCATGTTCTTGTTCTAGTTTTATAAATTTAAAACCTAGAGATTTTAGCCACTTAATTGAGACTGTGTTTTCTACATGAGCGTAGTTAAGTAGAAGAGGGTACTTGACATTTATCTCTTCTACCCACTTAGCTGAGACAGGTAACATCACTCTTTTAGTTTCTAGTAACTTATCAGTACCTAATAACCAAGGACTTGCAACAGTACCATAATCACAAACACCGAACATACCCACTACAGTCCCGTCAGCGTGTACGATTGTGTTACACTCCTGAGAGCTTATAAAGCACTGCTGAAGGGAATCTAAAGGAGATAAACCATGACTATAGTCTATCTCTTTAACGTCCTGTGTACGCATATAGGGAGCGATTAGATCGCAATCCCCAAGCACACTGGGTCTGTAGTGGTGTGTCATATTATAACCTTACTGGGTTTCTGTAATGAAACATGACTTCATACTCACCACTTTGGAATGTTGAGGGTAAGTGTGAATCATTTTCAAGGGTTAGTTTTACATTAGTAGCGTTCGATAAAACACTAAACTTCTTATCACCATACTGAATGTTGGGCAGGAAGCCTAAAGTATTTTCAGAATCACCAAAGTGTTTAGCTGTGTAAGTCGAAACTACTTCGTCTCTATCTTTAGCTTTTACTTTGAAGTTAAAGAATGCTGTATCGCTAAAGGATACGTTAAAACTACGTATTTGCATTCTAGCTAACTTAGAAGCGTCTTTCTTACCGTAGTCAAACACTGGCTCTGATAATGTAGCTTTGAACGTGTAAGGCTCTCCCGCATAAAGGTAGTTATAAAGAAGAGACCCATTCTCAGTATGAGTCTTACCATTTATATAATTAACTACTTTATCTAGCTCAGCACTGCTTGTCCCTGTAGCGATTACCACACCTAAGTGATCTACAAATTTAGTAGATGCTGTTAAGTCAGATGAGGGTATATCGCTAAGGCTGAATGTAGCAGAGTTAGTACTGTTTAACTTTCTACGGTGATCTAAGTAAACATCATAAGCTGTGCCTGTGTAACTAACTTCGGATTCAAGAAGAACTGGCAACTCAAATCTAGTAGAAGCATCTGCATCTACAATGGCTTGTACGGCATCAACTTGAGAACCTGTAGGAACCCAAGTAAACTTCTTACTTCCGTCTGAGTTTTCAATTACTGTAGCAGCCGAAGTAAGATACGTTTCACCGTTAAATGTTAATCCGTTAAACCCTGCATTAAGAAGAGTTGGTAGAGCAGTAAACTCTATTACAGGCGTGTTGAAAAGGTCTTCAAACCTTAAAACAAAACCTGCGAGTAACAATTCGTTATTGTATGAATAGCTCATTATGTCTGATTGTGCATACGTACCTGCACCTAAGGAAAGGTCTGAAGTACCTAGAAAAGTAGCTGTTTGTGCAAAAGTAATAGACTGCTCATTAGAAGCTAAATCTAGTTCTTCAAAACAACCATCACCAAATGTTATGTACATCCTAGAGTTATTGAAGGAGATGTTTAACACGTCCTTATCAAATATCCATTTTGACCAAGCACTTTGGAGTCTTTGGCTATCGCTGTCATACCATTTGTACACATAAACAACTTTTTTATCTACACTGTTCAAACATAAAAGCATATTCTTATTGGTAGATGCTGCTATTTTAGTTATAGTTCCTTGTATGTATTCAGGAACATGGTTAGTAACTAAAGGTGCTTCGTTTATTTCAGTATTAGGGTTTGTTACATACTCTCGAATACCTGAGTAATACTGGTTTGCTGTAGCAAAAAACACACTGTTACCTGCTGTTACAGGGGGTGCTGTTAAATCACACTCGTATTGAGTAGATAAGTCAGCCTTAACGTCTGTAGGTGTGAGTAACTGAGCAGAGGATAAAGTAAACTGGTTCTGCTCTGAGAACAATAACAAGTAATCTTGCACTGCTGTGGCAGCTTTAAGTGTAGACACGTCAGTACTTGCTATAGCTATATCAATAGGGTCGCTATCTAAAAGTGTCCTAACGGTAGTTCTATAAAAATTAAAGTAGTCTCCGTTTTCACTAAAGATTACATTATCCTCAGATAAAAAAGCTAAGCGGTTTCTATAAAAGAAAATATCACTAATAGTATTCTCTACGAAACTAGGAGCAGGATTGGTGAGTTCGTCCCCTACTAAACGAGAAGTAAAAGACAAAGGTTCAAAAGAAAACCGAAGACTTCCTAGTATTTTAGGGTCTTGTCTAAGTTGATGAGGCATGGTGGTGTTATCAAAGTCGTTTTGTAAACCACCTTCTACACTTTCTCTCCATATACCTGAGCCTCCTGCACCTTTAAAGATAACATGGTAGTCATCTTCTCCTTTACTACCATCTCCTGTAACAGTCAATTTATAGTCTTCTACACATTGGTTAGGAAGGTCTGCAAAAGATTTAGCAGTGCCTTTTATAGCAACTAAATCGTTACCTCCATTATCATCTGAAACAAAAACGTTAAAATCACCAAAAGTTCCATCAGAAGGACTTGTAACTACAAAATAACCTTCGCCTCTACTAATAGTCGGTGTGACTACTAAACTAGCACTAGCAGGGTTTTGGTCAACCGTAGAGATAGGAGGAACGGTTACCCATCTTGTGTCGTAATACTCATCACTGTCGTGATCGTACCAACTATCAGAATACCTAAGACTTGCGATAGACCTTGGGAACACTATTCCAGATGGAGTAGAGTCAGTACCGTCAGAATATACCCAACCGTTTTTAGGTAATCTGTTGAAAGTATCCCAAGCTGATTGCTCAGTTGGGGAATAAACCATTGAGTTATCGCCTACAATAACCGTTAGTTGTCCTGAAGGAGCGAAAGTTCCTGTAGCAGGACTACCATCGTCTATAACGCCCTGTGTTTTTGAAAATCTAAGGTAGGGTATTAATGCACTATCAGACCAAGTGTTATCTTTTTTTTCTTCTGTAGTTTGTTTGTCGCTTCTACCGCTAAAATAAACAGTAGCTCCTGCTTGAGAGCTTTCAGATATTACATCATCTCGCAAAGCTGTGGCTGCTGTAGATACTTTGAGTTCGTTATAATGTGTATTACTGCTAGGGTCGTCTGTAGAAGCTTGTGCTACAAGTCTTTGGCTATTTTCTAAAGACTCAAAAGTTAATCTGTAGTCTTTGTTGTAGTTTACTGTTTTAAAATGTACTAAACAAGAGTTACCCGTTTTGCTAGGGATTCTATCAGGGTTTAATTTTACAATAGTATTTGTATTCACTAAGAAAGTAGCGTCAGCTACAGAGGTAGCTTTTATACTATTGTCAGGTGTTGCATTTTTTAAGTAAGTTGTAGAATCAGAGTTACCATACAGCGTTACATCACCGTCTTGATACGTTATAGAAGAACCGTCAGCTAACCAACTTGACTTACCTGCTTGGTATCTTAAGTTACCTTCCTCATCATAAACTAAAAGCAAGGGGTCTTGAACTACTCCTCCAGATTCCTGAGGGACTACTAAGACAGTGTATGTTTCATCACTATCTCTTTTGTAAGAATGTACTAAAGCATTGGCTAACTCTGAAGACGTAAGTCTTTCAGTGTTTGATGTAGTTAAATCACTGGTGCTTACACCTGCTGTCCAACTGCTAGAACACTTTAGTAAGTAGTTTAAAAATAAACTTGGGGGTCTTTTACGCAACCCTTCAACCACATCTGGATAACCATTCTCTTGGACTTCTAATTGGTTGTTTAACCGTAACTCTGGTGGTTGTTGCGTAACCCCATTAATTAAGTTAGGGACGCTCTTAGAAGCTAGTGCCATTAGTAATCACCTTTGAAGTGCTTGTTCTGTCTATTACACTGTAAGTGCCATAATCATCAAATATGTTATAGTCACCACTATCACCTTCCATATCTATCAAGGCTAGTTGAGCCTGTTGCTCATCTGCTCTGTTCTGTGCAGACATATTAGTACTGCCTAATACACGTTCTTGGAAGATTCGAGATGCTCTGATAGCTATGTATCTTCGAGCTACTTCGGGTATTAGTTCAAAGTCTAGCAAGACTACTGCGTCTAGCTTTAGAGCTTTGTCGATAGCATAAGTATGTTTTATGGTATCGTAAATTCTGTTGCCTCGTTGGACGTACTCATTCTTAGAGCTTCTGAATTTTGTTTCTGATTTAGCTAGATCAACCCTAACAAAGTTACTAGGTAATTCAATCTCACCTGCGGTGTTGACTGCTATTGTATAATCAGTTTCAGTATTAAAATTCCAACCTTGGGCTTGTACTTCTCTGTTTACATTATCTAAAATCTGTTCAGCCATTTCAGCATCAATAAGACCAGAGTTTAAGCTATTTACTGGAGCTTCCCCTAGTGTAGAGAGCATCACATTAACAGCTTCTAGTTTGGTTGTTGGGCTAGTCATAGAAACCTCAATGAAAAAATAAAGAGAAACACCCCCGAAGGGGTGCTCTCAAAGTGTCAAACTTATGAGTTTGATTGTACAACACGAACAGCACATTCGCCACGTAAGGCATCATGTCCCATTGCGTACTTAGCTACCATTAAAGTACCTTGGTTTTGGATTAAGTACTCAGACTCAACGCCAAGATCAAGCAACTTAACTGTAGCAGCAGCTTCTTTAGTAAATACTAACGCTTGTACGTCTTCAGCACCTGCACCATGCTGATAGTTTGTTGAGGCTTCAGTAGGTAGGTTGTTAGACATATAGACTTTAGCACCACCGATCATTGGTACAGTACCAGTGTTAGCGTTACCGCCAGAACCGAAGTCAGATGACATGAAACCTGCCATGCTGTTAGAAGTACCTTTGAACATTGCGTAGTACAATGCAGGTGGTAGGACTACATAACGCTCGCCGCTAACGTTGTTTTCGTCTAGTTTCTGTAAGGCAGAGAAGATAAGGTCTGCACCTTCTTGACCAGAGATAGAACCAATGGCTTCGCCAGAAAGAACGTCATTACCAGTACCGATAGTGGTAGAGGTATCTGCACGAGGTAGTGTAACACCTGCGTTGTCTTTACCAAGAGAAGCGTTAGCAATAGACTCAAAGATAGCAATGTCAGCTTCTTTAGCTAGAGCTTCACCAATCTGCTTAGAGTAGATAGAGCGAACATCGTAGTGATTCATCGCTTCCTCAACGTTAGCAATAAACGCTGAACTAACTAACAAGTCATTAACGTTAATAACTTTTTCGTTATGATTGATAGCTGTTGGTGTGATTTCTGCGCCTGCTGCTAAAGTACCCGCAGTAGAAACACCAGTAAGAGGGAATTGAGCCGACTTACCGCTTGCAATAGTGCGGACGTTATGCAAAGGCATAGCGATGTTTGTAGTGTTGAAGGCTGTTAATACTTCACCCGAAAAGACTTTAAGAAATAAGTCACGATGTGTAGGAGTGTCTGAGCCTGCTGCACCGTTTACCGCACCTAAGCGTGAGGCTGTACTTGCGTAAGTTGTCATAATTTGTTACCTTTTAGTTAAATGTTTAAATGAATGAAAGTTCTCAGTCACCTAACACTCTTCCTTTCTCTGAGATTATCCTCCGCAGAGGGTCAAAGGTAATTAGCTTTGTGTTCTTGTTCTTGAGATAAAACGCCCCCCGAAGGGGGCTAAGAGACTATTTAATGTCGCTATTGGCTAATTTATTAGCGACTTGTTGGCGATAAGCCATATCAGTATCGTATCTTGGGTCAGACATGGCAGTGGTGACTTCAGACCACGAACCAAACCTACCGCCTACTGAAGTATTGTTATCACCACCTAAGAGCTGTGGTGCTATTCCTTCACTAGCCTGATACTGAGACTGTAAGCCTTGAACTGCCAAGTTCACCAACTCAATGTCTCCAGAACCTACAGCCCTGTCATAGGCTTCAACCTGAGCATCGCTCAAGTTATCTGCTGCCCAATTAAGCATATCACCGTAAGATTCTTGACCGCCTACTAAATCGTAAACGGACGCTTCTATGCCTTGAGTCAGCGCTTCCTGTCCTGCTATCCAAGTTTCGACTAACTCTTCAGGAAAGCCTGCTTCTTCTAAGGCTTCATATGCTTCAGGAGATAACTCTCCTTGTTGCATATATTCTTGTTGTAGAACCTCGAAGTCTAAACCTGCATCATCCAGAAGGTCAGATACCTCGGATACTGTTTGCTCGGCTTCTTCGTAAGACTCAAACTCTTCTTCTGCTTGGGACTCTGGTTCCTCAGAACCTAAACGTTTCTCCAAGTTTTCGTAGGCTTGTGCCATTTGTTCTACATCTGCAAACTTCTCAGGGAGCCAGTCAGGACGATCTGACGGTACTTGTTCAAGCCCTTCGGCTGCCTCAAGCATAGCCTCTACGTGCTCTGCGCTTTCTCCCTGAGGTTCTACGTGTGTATTAATTTCTTCTGCCATAATAGTCTCTCTATTAAAAAAAAATTACTTCTTAACTGTTACGAAACGCTTCTTACGGGGGTCGTACTTACGTTTCCCTGAAGCAGGTTTAATCTTTAACTTGCCAAGAACACTTTTTAACTTACTACGTAAAGTTTTCTTCTTAGGTGTAGCAGCTTTCTTATCAGCAGCCTTCTTAGCTTCTACTTCATCTTTAGTTTTGGTATTGTACATCTTACCTTCAAACTCAAAAGTAGCATCACCTTTAGCTTTATGTTTCTTAAACTTATCGTTAAAACGTTCACGAGTACTAGCTGAGCGAGGAGCGTAAGCTGCTGCTTGCTTAGGTTTTGCAGCATTAGTAGCTTTTGCAGGAGCCGTAGCTTTTGTAGCAGCAGTAGCAGTGGTGGTAGTTTTCGCAGTAGCCTTAGGCTTGTTTCGTCTATTAACGATTGACCGAGGGTTTGGACTAGACGTAGGCTCAGCTTTTTTAGGTTTTTTTGCAAAGTTTCTTGCTCTTGGGTTAGGGTTCTTGTCACCCTTAGCTTTTCTGCGAGCCGCAGCCTCTTCTTTTTTCTTTTTACGCTCTTCTATACGCTTTATAAGGTGAGCGGGTTTTTGATCTGACATACTAAGTTCCTATTTCATTACACTCTGAACAGCAGGAGCTACCGCTTTCTCTGCCATCTGAGCCATCATTTGTTGTTGTTGCGCCTGTTGTGCAGCTTGAGCTTCAGCTTGTTTCTGCTCTGGCGATTTAATGAGACCTTGTGTATCAATACCTAAGGATGCTGCAAGACGAGAGATGTAATCATCTACATTCATCTCTTGTGCAACTACCTGTTGACCTAAAGGTTGTAGGTATTGTAAGAAGGTTGCTAGTTTGTTTAAGTCCTGTCCTCGACCTAAAGCCTCCATACCTGTGACAATCTTTGGTTTCAAAGTGTCTTTAGGGAACTTAGGCATCTTACCTTCTTTCTGCATCTTAGCAAGGAGCAGTTGTACTAGAGGTACTTGGAACTCTTGAGACAATACAGAGTAGATACCACCTATTGCAGTCTCTAACTCTTGAGCCATGAAGCGTACTTCTTCAGCAGTGACTCGTTCTGCCTGACGTTGTACAGAGCTGTTAAGCAGGAAGGCAAACGATAAACGTTCTGTTATTCTTTGCATTGTTTCCTGAGCAACTCGGAAGTCATTAAACTTCTGTGCTTGTAAAGTTGTAACGTCATTAGCATCACCTGATATAATTGCACCATTGGCGCTGTCAGCGATGTTTCTAATCTTGGTAGTACCATTAGGACGTACTAGGAAAAGTAGCTTAGCGGAAGCCGCAGAGCCTTCTACGATAGCTTTAGTAAGAGCCTCTAAAGACTTAAGGTCTCCAATGTACTCTTCTATAAAACCACGTCCGTAGTCTTCGCCATCTACAGAGTTGAAGCGTAGCGCTAACCAAGGTAGTTTTTCTTCAGGATAAGTACCTGTACTTTTAGGAATGATTACACCATGTACTTCTTGATGTACTTTAAACTTCTTGCCATCACGCATGATGCAAGTGTATATATCACATTCCTTCTTATCTACAGAGTTCTTGTACTCTGGAAGGTCTACTATGGACATCTGTACTTCTTTAGGTAACGCTTCGTAGCTTATAGATTCTTTAACTACAATCTTTATTACATTACCCATTGTGTCACGCTTAACAGCATAACGATCTAAGCGGAAAATTTTCATACCTTGCTTAGGTGGGAAGTGTACAAGCACGTTACCTGTAACAATCAGTTGTTTGATTGCTTCAAAAGTAGGAACCCTGATAGCCTTAGACTCTATCTCCTGCTGTGCGCTACGTTCGATGCGAGACAACGCTTCTTCAGCTTTACCTCTAGCATCTCCGCCTAATGCGGCTAAATCGTAGTCATCTATAGTCAGCCTAAAGAAAGGACTGTTAGGTGGGAGTAGTGTCAGAAGTAGCTTAGAGGCTAGGTTGTTCACACCTCTAGCTCCTACAGACTGGTAGGGTGTTGGATATTCAGTAGCAGAGCTGTGTCCTGAGGGCGGCATCAAAGTAGGTATTGTCAGCTCGGCACTTCTTCGTGCTCTGTTTAAATACGTCTCTCGACTAGCCGCCATGTTTTCGTATTTATTAGCTGCTGTATCTGCATTCATAAGTTTAGCCTTGTTTGACAGTTGTGCCTGAACCGCTACCTGCGATTTGTAGACCAGTCTTAGCTCGTCTTAGTTTCTTAATACCTTTACGTTTTGTTGCCACACCTTCACTAGGCTTCTCTGCTGCTTTTAGCTCAGGAGCTTTAGCTACCATTGGTGCTTTCTGTGGGATGATAGGCTTAGGTATCTCTGGCATATCTGGACTTGACATACACATTTAAGTGTCCTCATTTATAGGTTTATCGTCCTCATATAGAAACTCCATGCGTTTGATAACTGACTGCTGTCCTTGTAGGAAAGCTATATCTGTCGCCTGTAATCCTCTATGTGTGGGAATCTTATCGGGAAAAATCCTTTGGAAATGCTCTAGTAGTGCTAGACTAATAGGGGGAAAATTATCCATTGTTTGTCCTCTATAGTGTCGATAATAAATTACCGTTATAAAACAACAAGTTAAAAGGTAAATGTAACCATACGTTAGCGATGATATGGAGGCAGGTTACCACCTCCAATACCACTATCGCTTTGTTCCTAACCATACATCAAGGCACAATAAACTGTTGCATAGAAAATAGCTAAGAAAACCCAAGCACTCCAAAACCATGCAAACATTTTAAAGATTTCTGTACTTATCTTTACACGTTCTCTGAACTGTCTTAAATTCATATCTCACAATTCCCCGCTACGCAAGCTAACTCCTGCGTTCCTGTAGTAGTATCTTCTTTCTCGAACTTACCTAAGTCATCCCAGTTGATAGTTTCAGGCATCTTAGATAAGGCTTCATCATACTCTTCTTTTGTAATAGCTGTGTAAGGTGCTTGCTTATACACATGATCTGTACGAGGCAGGAAGCTAATCCCTGAACAACTATCCAGTCGATCCCACAGCCATTGACCTGCTGCTAGGAACTCCTCATCTGAGTAATAAATAGTCACACTTGGTTTGTGCTCACACCAATGGTTCTGATAGATTTCCCACAAGTCTAGCTGTTCCTGTACGTTAAGTGAGTCAACACTCGTAGAGCCATCAGGAGCCTTTATGGGGAACGAGAACACATAGTTATCCTCATTCATTACGTCCTTCTCCCAAGGCACTCCTGCGTCTTTCAGGAAGGCTGAGATGGGGTCTTTACCATCAGAGCGTACTGTCCGTATGTACTGGTCAGAGAATCGTGCATGGATACCTGAAGCACTATCTACTAGCTGTGATACAGTACCACTTGGTTTAACAGCAGTGATAGCAGTAGACTGGTTAAGCCCTAAGTTTTCTGCCCACTTCTTGTTAGTCTCTACAGCTACAGCTTTGAGTCGCTCTAGTATCTCAGGTAGGATAGGTTGATTAGGATGATCGAACCATGTACCTGAACTCACCTTGCCTGACATAACAGGGTGATCCATAATACCTGTCATGCTTACACCTAACAAACACTCTTCTGCTGTGTTCTTCTTCCAGATGTTACGCACATAGCGGAAGTCTGTTAGAGAAGACTGTAGTGTTCCTAAGATAGTAGCAATCTCTACCTTACGTTTTAAATCTTCATATGTATCGGTACTACGAATAACGATTTCCGACAAATTACAAACCTGAGCTGACCGTAGGATAATCTCAGAGCAGGGGTTAGTACCAAAGTCATGCTCAATATCTCTACGTCCATGACGAGCTGATTGTTTCTTAGCTGCCTTACGAGAGAAGATACCACGCTCACCTGCCTTAGATTTGTATAGAGCTGTCCACTCTTCTAAGAACGTCTCGAAGTCTGGTCTGTCGTCGTAGACTGCCGAGTTATTAGCGAGCGCACGTTGCGTATCAGTCTCCCACCAATTACCTGACTTAGCATGACGCATCCGATCATCACTAAGATTAGACAAACTAATAAGCGCAGACCTACGGACACCACCCACCACAACAATCTCTGCAATTTTACAAACAATATCATGACATTCTATACTCGTTAGCTTGCGTCCAGAAGCGCCTTTAAAAGTGGCAACAGTGAAATCGAACAGAGCAACAAGAGGATCAGCTCCAGACGACCTTCCTCCAAATGTTTTGAGTCTTTCACCTTTACCACGAAGTTTCGACACGTCCCAAGAAGGTACTTGACCCGAATACAAAAGGCTAACCAACTCTCGGAAAGCTTTTGCCCAACCAATTTTACTGTCTTTAACAACGATTGTAGTGTCTGTTTCATGGAACTCCTCCGCTACCTCTGGTAGTTTACTTACTGATTGACGTTCAACTGAGAAGCCTACACCTGTACCACACATGAGTACGTAAAGAATCTCATCGAACACTCTGATATGATCTACTGCAATGTATGAGCAGTTAAAGCCAGCCATGTTATCACGATCAAGTGCTTCACCTGCTGTCATTAAGCAACGCATAGAGGGCATTACTTCTAGGTTGTATATGGCTTTGTATAGCATCTCTGAGGTATCGTAGTCAATCTGTCCACGTCCTACCCAGAAGTCTGTGTAACGTCTTACTGTCTCGTCCCAAGTCTCACGACGATTGTCGTCTTCACGCCATCGTGCGTAGCGTGACTTGTGTATGTACTGCTGATATGAATCCATCATCGGTTATCACCTGACCCTCTTAATGTGCCTTTAACTTTTCTGTTTTGTAATTTAATAATGTTGTTGAAAGCTACGTCACTCAAGTTCAGACCTAACCTGTCAGACAACAAAGCAATATACCAAAGTACGTCACCTAGCTCAGCTTCAAGAGCTTCTCGGAAATCAAATGGTTCTCCGTCTCTAATTTTTTTCTTAATTTTTCCTGCCACCTCTCCTGCTTCCGACAAGAGACCTAGAGATAAATACTCTAGGGCTTGGTCTTCAGGGAAGATAGCTGTCTCATTAGCCTTACCTTGATAGTAGTCAAAGGCTTCGTACATACCTGCAATGTAATCGTAAGTAGCTGTCACCAGTTTACTCCTTTTGTTTTTTCTAATAGTTCAATCATTTTATTTAAGTACCACACAGCTTTACGAGCATCCTCGATAGGTTTACCTTTGTTCCATAAACGAGTGCCAGTGTATTTAATAACATTGCCATGACAGTAGTGTATTGCGTCGTACTCGCCAAGTACGTCTTCTATATAATCAATAGTCTCTATAGCCCCTAAGTTGTAATGCGGTGGATGTTCTACTACATCACGAACCGCATCCCACTCTTCAGGCGTTGCATCATCTATGCTGCCCATAACGTAACCTCTTTAGTCTCAAAGTCATACTCGCCATGCCTAAGTATACGAGCTAGTCTAGCATTCTCGATAGCTACTTCTTCACTTAGCCCTTTCTTTTCAAACTGTTTAACCACAGCTTCCCATGAGCACTCCTTCTCTAATAGCTTCTTAGCAGTCTTTTCTCCGATTGTTGGACAGCCTTTATAATTATCTGTACTGTCTCCTACCAAAGTTTGTAAGAAGAAATGATAATCAGCTTCTTCCTCATTGATAGTCACAACCCTACCGTCTATGAAGTGTCGTGCAGGTATTGTAAGTAAGTCTTTATCTGCCGACCAGATCAGGTTATCTTCTTCACCACTGCCTAAGATACCTAAGAGATCGTCAGCTTCTATACCTTCTTCCAAGCGACCGTTGTAGTTGTCGTATAGAAAGTCCTTAGCAAAACCTAATAACATAGGCTTACGTTTAGGTACTCGGTTCTCTTTGTAATAAGAAGCTATATCTTTTCTATAGTTCTTAGAGCCTGTCAGACAACTAACTACATTGTCACAGTCAGAGCCTGCAATTAGATGTCCCATAAACTCTTTAATAGAACCTATGACATCTTGCTCTGTAGCGTGTAAAGTCCACACACCATTACCCCAGTCAATAGGAGTCTCTGCTGCTGCTGCCGCTTTGTATGCAACAATATCACCGTCTACCAATAAAGTCGTCATCGTCACCTTCCTCCATATTCTTTACATACTTTTCAAACTCTTCAGCATCCATTTGGATAGGTACGCTCTTACCTTTACTGAGTAGTTTGTATTCTAAGTAAGAGCCTATCACCCACTTGAATGTAAACGCAAAGGATATACCTGCTAAGGATAATCCCAGTACTAAGTTAAATGTTTCTGGACTCATTCTTTATGCTCCCTAAGGGTTAAGTTACGAGTTGCAGGATCGAACAAGATGTATTGAACACCTAGTTCTTTCTGTAACTCCGTTCTAGGATTAGGATGGGAAGCCTTATGACCTCGATAAGTTTTTACATCGAACAAGTAAACCTTACCATCCTTCATGCCTATCATATCTACAGCGCCAGTACAGCCTGCATTGGGGAAAACTTCAAAGCCGTTATCCCACAACCATGTGACTGCATAGAACTCAGCTAAGTCACCCAACCTACTGCTAGTGAGTGTCTGCCCAACTTCGTCCGACTTGGTACTCGGAATCAAGGGGACAGTTGAATCCGTAGTGGGACTGTACTCTTTTAATAGCTTGTCTTGTAATGTCACCGACCTTCTCCTCAAGCCCTTCTCGGACTACTATCTGAACCTCATCATGTACAAAGGCTACGATAGATACATCGTCATTATCTAAGCCTTCCTCTACTAGCAAGTCTTTAATAGTTTTGTACCAACGCTTGCAGATAATAGCACCTGCTGATTGTAGTAAGGTGTTCAGTGCAGCGTGAGGACTGCGGACAGGAATCAACCTTCCGTCTAATCCTTTGAGAAACGCTGAACTACCTTGTGCCTCTACCTTAGCCTTGACTGCCTTAGTTAGTTTACTAAGTGCAGGTGTCTTAGCTAGGAAACGCTTCTTGATTCTACCACCTTCGGTTGCACCCTTACCTATGATCTGTCCGATCTTCTCGTTACCTGCACCATACAGGAAACCATAGATAAACGTCTTAGCCTGAGGACGTGTGTCAAGACCTGCTGCTTGTTGATTGGCAGTATGTATGTCACCTTCTAGTATTTCTTTTCCGTATCTGCCGTTGTCGTACCTATGCATATAGTGTGCCAAGCATCGTAGTTCAAGTCCTGATGCATCAGCACCAAGGAGTACGTATCCACTAGGAGCGTGGAACAGTTCTCTACACTCTTTTCCAAATGCTGCACCTGTGCTCGGTACTTGTGCAACGTTCGGGTCGCTGTGTGTGCAGCGTGAAGTGACAGCACCCATGTGATTAACACGACCATGTATGCGGTTATCCTTAACCAGTTTGAGCCACGCTTGTTTACCATTACCTAACTGTCCTAGCCGTTTGTTAAGCATCAAGTATTCAGTAAGAAGTTTAGCTTCGGGTAAGTCAATACCTGCTAAAATTTTTTCATCAACTTTTGGCTCACCTGTAGGTGTGAAGTCTTTAGGTGTCCATCCTAGCTTTTGTAAACGGTCTGCTATCTGCTTACGTGAAGCAGGGTTGAAAGGAATCACTTTAGTTTTAGTCTTGAGTTCTACGATAGTAGGCTCTAGCTTACTAACTAAGTGGTCTTCTATCTCTGCCTTACGACCAGAGAGTAGAGCGTGTAGCTTGCCTGCTTTCTCTACGTCAAAGGGAAAGCCGACAGCTTGCTGCTGAAACAATAAGGTAGCCATGTCATGCTCTAGCTGCATAGGTTCTTCAGGGTAATCCTTAGACTCTATAAGCTCTAACAACTTACAGTTTACTGCAACGTCTTGAGCACAATACTCAAGCATCTCAGAACTGTAAGAATGCCAAGCGCTCTCTTGTTGACCGTAGTCACCTTTAAGTAAACCCAAACGTTGACCCCATGCCTTTAAGGAATGAGAACCAAACAGCTTAGGCTCAACCTTGCGTGATATGAAGTCACGATCTTTCAAGTCAGACCAGATAAGCCTAGTGGCAACTAAGGTGTCGAACACTTTAGCCTTAGGCTTCCAACCGTACAGCTTTTCTAAGACTGGTAAGTCGTAGGTAATGATGTTGTGTCCACCAATAACCTCGGCTTCGTCTAATTTATCAAGAGCACGTAGTAGCCTGTAGGGGTCGAACTTTGTTACCTCACCTGTAACTGTATCTTGTATAACAATACAGTGAACCTTAGTTACCTTGTCTAACAAGTTGTCTGCTTCTATATCAAATATGTACATAATATCCTCTCGTCGGAGTGATTAATCTTCTAGGGGTGTTGCGTCTAGCATCTCTTCAATGTAAGTTTCTTTGAATGCTTTGAAGGTAGGTACGTCTTCATCTATACCTAACTCTCCCATTATCTTAGCTAATGCTTTATACGCCTGCATTACCTTTAACTCATCAACAAACACATCATTATCTGAACTCATACTTTCTCCTAGAATGGATTAGGTTCTTCTTCGGTCATGCGACCAGTGTCTCTGTCATAGACTAGAGTGCCTGCTACACCAGTAACACCTGACCACCTGTTCTTGAGTACACGCAACGTGGTAACGTCAGAATTTTCAGGGTCTTGTTGGTTACGTTCAAGTCCTATAACAATGTCAGACAACTGTCCAATAGCTGCTGAACCCCTGAGTTGTGACAGAGAAGTAGTCACACCTTCTTCATGTCCTTTGTCACCTGATGGTCTACGCAAGTGTGATACAACTACCAACCCGATGTTTAGCTCCTCGGCTAGGCTACGAAGGTTAGTCATCAACGTGTCGATTGTTCTACGTTCATCACCACCATCCATACCACTAACTACAATAGAGATGTGATCGAGTATAACGTACTTACAACCACAACCACGAGCAAGGTAACGTATCTTGTTGAGTAAGTTATCTGACTCAGTAGAACCCCAATGGTCATACATGAACACACGACCAGTACCTAGTGTTGCATCAAACGCTGAACGTAGTTCTTCCTTACTGACATCCTCAAGATGTACTAGCTTGTTAAGGTGTAACGACATCAGACCTTGACCAGTACGCTTACTAGATTCCTCTAGTGCAACGTAGCCAATGGTAGCACCTTGGTTTAGGAACGAGTAAGCAAACTCACGAGTGAGCTGTGACTTACCTAGACCTGAACCTGCCGTAACAGTAACGATCTCACCTAGACGACAACCACCGATCTTCTCGTTTAGTTCAGCATAAGGGTATGGTAAAGTCTCTACGTGTTTCTCTGTAGATACTTCTTCCCACAAGTCAGCACCGTTAATGATACCGTCAGGTGTGAAAGTCTTAGCTGACCAGAACGCATCAACCAGTTCCTTCTGTCTGCCTGCCTGAAGCATATCACTGGCATCCTTGAGTGGTAGCCTAGCAATCTTAGCTTTGCGAGGAGAGAGCAGTGAGGCGCATTCTAGTGCAGCCTTCTGTCCTGCATCGTCATTGTCAAACATAAAGACAACAGACTCAAAACATTCTAACCATTCCAGTTCTTTCTTGATGTCACGCTTAGCACCTGCCGCACCTGTCTTGAGAGACACGACAGCCCACTTGTGGTCAAAGGCTTGAGATAAAGAGAGAGCATCAAGCTCTCCCTCTACCACTGTTACTGACTTACCTTTGTCACGCCAGAGCCATTGACCGTAGAGACCTGCATCTTTAAGGACTCCTCGGACGCTGAACTCTTTGTCGGCTGTGCGGAGTTTCTGACTAACTGTTTTACCGTCCTTGGTTTTGTGATTTGCAATCTGCGTTGGTTTACCATTTACGATTCCTGATTGATAGTCCCAAAGACGTACTGTCTTTTCAGACAGCTTACGTTTAGTTAGTGCTTTGTAGTCTCCCGAAACAAAATTCGCAGGAGCAATCGAGACAACATTTTCTGTAGGTTCTCCTTCCTCGCCATACGTCTCACACGCAAAGCAATAAGTATGACCATCACTGTAAAGACTGTTGGCATCGGACGAACCACAGGAATCACAGGGTATGTGTTGTATAAATTCGCTCTCATCTGAGCCACTCATCGGGGATAACTCCTTCAGCGTATGTAAACCCATATCTATCTGCCCATTCAGCACAAGTCATTTTGCTACCATCCTTACGACGCTTAGCACCTTGAACCGTACTGTTAAGTTTTTGGAAAAGGAATCGTATATCGAGATCAGGGTGCTGCTCCTTCACGTTACGCATCTTACGTTGAGCGTCTTGGCGAAAGTACCCCTTGACCTCTATATACATATCCTCGATTTTAAGGTCAGGCACATAGTTTCTCTGGACTACATAGGGTAGGTTACAAGGTTCGTACTCGTAACTTACCCCACGCTCGTCTAGGTCTGCCTGAACCCTTTCTTCTAGTGTGCTCCTAGAAGTCGCCATCAGCAGCTAAAGCTCCCTGTAGACCATCATCATCGAAAGGTGTCTCATCCTTACGGATAGGTGTTACTTCAGCAGTAGTAGCTTCGTAACCGTCTTCCTCGTCAAAGATACTAGAAGAGTTTGAGTACTCTACAAGATCAATAACCTGAACAGCCTTGAGACGTAACGACACACCGACTGTCTTAGTAGCAGACATCATGTATGGGATAGGTTCAAAAGCTACCTTGACAGTAGAACCATTACCGATATTGACACCACCTTCAATAGGCTTACGCTTGGCATCGAATACAGCAACCTTCTGGTCGTATACGTCACCTGCCTTGGTGTTGATCTTAGCCTTGAGCTTGAACTTGAACTCAACATCACCTGTAGCGTCACCAGTGTCACGATCATAGACAGGGTTGACAGGTGTAGACATGGACAGAGTGTTCTTCAAGGCAGGCTTACGCTTGACCTCTTGATTGAAACGCTCTTGAGCAAGCTGTTCTAACTGCTCACACATCTGTGCTGCTTCTTCCTCAGGTAACTGAAGGTTGATGGTGTAGATACCATTAGGGTCAAACTTTGTGTCAGGCTCAAAGACCTTTGCCCACATTGCGTTACCCTTAAGTGTCATCATTTTGTTAGCCATAGATATTTCCTCTGTTGTTTACGGGCTATAGTGTCGATAATAAAATTATGAGAAAAAGTAAGGACTTACGAGCACCTCATTTATGTCCAAGTCTCCCTTCTCAGGTGGCTTAGGTACATCAGCATCAGGCAACTCCTCACTAGCTCTCAGGTAGAGATTGTACAACACATCGTTCTCAGTGTAAAGCTTTGCGAACGATTCTCTTATGCGTAGGTTGAACAACGGCATATTGGGAGAGTGTGTCCCAAAACTGTCATGTACCATCGCAAAGTCCTTGATACCGTCCTTGAGTGCCTCATGTACAGTCATGGTTAGAGCCGAAGCGTCTAAGGAATGTACAAAGTTAGGACTGGCACTAGATACTGCCTTCCTTACGTTGATTGTGTCGGGTATACCATCCTTAACATGGACAGTAACCATACTACCAGAGATATGCGTATGAACTCTACGCCCTTTCTTCTCCTTGTACGTTTGCCTGACCAGTAGGTTGGTAGGTGTGACCCAACTGAACTGCTTACCTGCCTTGGCATACAACCTTGAGATGTCCTTGATGTAATCCATGACCTCAAAGGCAGCTACGATAACCTCAGAGATAGCCTGCCACACATACTTGGCTAAGTACTGAGACGGTCGGAACAAGTCACTGTCCCCAAAGGGATTGTAATCCATATCCTCTAGCTTTTCTTCCAAGGCTTCCTTGATGTATGACTTACACGCATGAAGCGTACCACTGTAAGGCACAATCATTACAGGTCTCTTACAAATCTTACGGTCAATCCCAAGGGTGAGTAATTGTTGAGCAAGTATCTCCCCATTGTCAGCCTCGACCTGTAAAAGTTCTGTAGTTTTCTCCGCAACATCCCTGTAGATGTCCTGAGGTACTGGGCTAGGCGTTAGGTTTACACTACGCCCACCTTCAGAGTCCCTGAGCATCGCTGAGAGGTGTTGTAAGCCGTTACACGTACCATCACTAGCGCAAGGTAAGTACGTCTCATACGTCTCCCCATTAGCTCTAGCGACGTTGTACTCTGCCCACTCTTTGCACCATGCTAGTGCTTGCCAAGGCTTGTCAGCCTCTTGCCACCACGAGTTGCCGAGAGGGTTGTTGCATACATCAATAGCCTTATCTGCATTGAAGTACGCCCACATCTCACGATCTTCTAAGCTAACCTTATCCACCCCGAATAGATTAGCACCATGAATAGCCAACCACTTGGCATCCTCGGTAGTAACTATAGTGGCAGGAGACGCAAACTCTAGTAGAGCTTTGCTGTAGTCAGCATTCTGTGGAGACAGGAAGGATTCTACAGGGTACTTACGACCCCTGAAGTCACACTGCCAGACATACCACATCTTTTCCCTCTCGGCATACTCCTCAGCTATCTGAAGTGTACGCTCCACCTGTATCCGCTTAGACATTTCCCTGTTGTTCAGGGTATGTATCTTAGTACGGTCTCTCTTAAACTTCTTGACTGCTGCCTTGTCCTCAACGTCCTGTATCTTAGTGTCCCCAAAAGGGTACACAGGCAACGCCCTGTCATACTTGGCAGGTAAACCTTTCCATTCCTCACCGCTATCCCAGACAGCTCTAAGAGTCTCTAGGACGTAAGTGTTTATTCTCCAAGGAGTTTTTTGCAGAGCATTGACGCACCCATACTCCATGGATAAATCATACTGCTCGAACTCATCTATATATTTCTGAGTTTCTTCGTTCATGTATGCACCTTGACAAAAGGTTTCTGATTTATGTGGTCACTGTAATAGCCACCACCCCAAAAGCTATCCCAATCCTTAGGCTCGATAATGCAGGGAGCATAGCGAGGTAAGTTCTTCTCCTTCGTTTCGTTGAACGTCTTGACCCACTGAAGTGTAGACTCAGTAGCCACAACATACGAAGTAGTTTTCCTACCATCACCCTTCTTAACTATCTTAGCTATCCCTGAGTTCTCTACGATAAGAGAGATGAGCTTCATACCTACAGCTATCCGATCTGTACGAGACCAGTAAGGTATATCAACACCATCCGACTTCATCTTATGGTTCAGACCATGACGCTTGTGGTCAAAGCCCTTGTCAGATTTCTTGTTAGCCTGCTTGATCATGTAGTTAGCAGTCTGTTTATCAGCCTGTATCCACTTCTCAAGTCGTTGCTGAGTCTCCACCTGTGTACCTACGAACAAGGCTGCACCCATCAAAGGAGTCTGACCTGCAATCCTATCAACCACACTTATCAAAGACAAGTAGGCTAACTGTCTTGGGTCACTCTGCTTTAATAAAGTCTTGACCTTCATCTTAAGGTTCGACTGTATGAACTCATCAATGGCTAACGCTACTGCCTGAGCTACCCCTGCTACGATAGCCCTACCATGCAGAGTCTTTGCACCATGCCCACTAGCAGCGAGATCACTCATCTGCTTTTGGTAACGCTTGATACCTGACTGAACCATGAGATACTCAAGTTCAATCTGGTCATCAAGAGTTGGCATCGTACCAGTGCTCCTCACGCTCATCGTCAGCGTCATTAAGAGTAGTAAAGGAACTACCAGTACAGTTATCCTCAAGATCAGCCAAGAACTCTATTGCTTCTTGGTAATCGTTAAAGGTCATGTCATGGTAGCCGTTAGTGTCACTCCAAGATACTAGATACATTAGTTAAACTCCACGTTAGGTTCAAAGACATCATCGGTAGCATTGTAATATGCGTGTTCACCTGTCTCGTGATTCCACATATACAAATACTCTTTACCACCCCACTCGAACGGTCGCTCAGTGCCACCACAAGCAGGTCTCCATGCTGATGCTTCGTTGTAATCTAAATGATCCACTTTAGTTTTCTCCTGTGTCTTTGGTTGAGTACCTTTCTTACAAAAGATACGGTCATAGTTTTGGTTGTACTTGTCAGCATCAGTAGGTCTACGCTTGCTACCTTTGCCGCCATGTGTTGCTTCACTCATCAGTAACCCCCATTACATATTGTAGGTACATTGCATCCTCATCTACGTAAGGGATAGTCTCCTGAGGTTTTGGTAAATACTTACCATACTTCTCATTGAACTCCCTTATCGCAGCATCAGGTATGACTATCTTTTCTACCTTAGTCCCATTCGATGAAGATGTCATGATTATTCTCGTCCATTGCAAACACCGCACCATCAGGGTAGTACCCCTGTAGTGCCTCGATGAGACACTCAAAGTGATCTTCAGCTTCCTCACGAGTCATGATGTAAGGCTCACCCCCTGCAAAGGACTCGTAGCGAATGTTCTTAACTGCGTCTAGCTTATCATAATTAGTCATTCTCATTCTCCCATTCTGACCATGATTTCATAACCACTGGATATGATACATATTCACACTGCTTGTTAGCTATTAACTGAGCAGCCTTGACAGCCTTGTCTACATGACCGTAGATGCGACAGATGAACTCGTCACCGAAAGTACCATCACTAGCGTGCCAGTGTAGGTGATACTCCTCAAAGTCTTTCTCAGTTATTGCAACTGTATCGTGATGACCTACTATCATGCTACTTCCTCCACTTTAACTTTAAGTAAAGCCATAACCTCATCGTGGGTAAAGACAAATTTAGTACCAGACTTCGAGACAGTGTGGTAGTACGCCATACATCTACCACTGTGACAACCTATCCATATCTCTTCAATCCACATATCATTGAAGATGTCGCCAACACTGATAGTTTTTGTATCTTGATCTAATATACTCATAGCTCACTCCTGTTTTCTGGAATTATTTCTAAGATTACGTCATCATGACCTTTTTCTACCCAATCTTCAAGAGCATAAAAAGCCTCTTGATAATTGTCGTAGTGCTCGTCTATATCGCCAACCCAAACTATATAACAATATCTCATAGTCTATACTCCTAATGTATTCTCCTAGTTTAGAAAAAGTGAGGGCAGGATAACCTACCCTCGTATTGATTACTGGATGTCTCGGTTCTGTACATCCCACAACAAGCGACCCTTGCTGTGCTCGACAGCTATTGTAAGATAACCACGATGCTTTGACAAGTATGTCTCACCCTCAAAGTCCTCACGATCACGCTTAACAACCTTACGAGCTGTCAAGATCAGAGCAGCCCCATGACCCCAACGAGGTACAGCAAAGAACCGATTGTCTAGCTTACCGACTCTGCGATACACACCCTTACCATTTGCACCCACCTTCCAAGTACCATCAAGATTCTTGACACGAACCTTCTTGGTATCAGGTTTAACCTTGTACCCCAAGAGAGGTAGGGTTGCTGCAAGTGTACGAACAAATACTTTAGACACCTTAGGTGACTTACCAATTAAAGATAACAACATAATTACATTCCTCAAGTTAAGTTAAAAGTCTCACTCAGTGAGAGTTAAGCTGCTACTGCGATTAGGTCGGGATCAACCATGAACACTGGAGACTCATTACCCGACACCTTCTCGACAAGACCAATTATAACACGACCTGCTACCACGTTGTCAAGGTCGGACTTGTCTCCATCAACTACCTCACGACCCATGAAGGTGTCAGGCACTCGATTCTTAAAGACCACAGCAATCGGAGAGTCAGTCTCCCATGCTCTAGCCACAAACTGTTGGTACTCAGGAGCACCACTGTATGAGAAGATGAGATTGTAGTTGTCAGGAGTTTTCCCCAGACGAAACGCATTCTTCGTGTAGTCATAGAAGAATATGTCAGGGAACTCTTGAGGTATGCCATGCTTCTCCCACGCAATATCGCTGAGCACGTTAAGCCTTACAGCAGGCTTGATACCTTTCTTCTCACAATTCTTTTGGTGTAACCGCAGTTCTTTGCGGAGTTGCTCAAGGAACCCTTCCTGATCTGAATGATACCAGTCAGTTTTACGCTGCCTTGCTTGGTTGATCTTAGGGAATACCCTAGCCATCCCAGTAAAGACAAGACAAGTCTCCCCACAATCTGCACGTTTACGGTAAGCACAGAGTATGTCATCAGGCATGAGTGATAACCCTGCAACAAGATACTCAGAACCATCATTGGTCTTGGCTAACTTAGTGTTAGCACCACTACGATCTAGTAATTTCATTTTGAAATCCTCTGTAAGTCTCACTGAGTGAGAGTAGTAAGTTATTGATATATAATAAGAAAAAAATAAATAGGGACTCTCCCCATTTCTTAAACATATTATCTCATACTTTGGGCTGCCTGTCAAGTCTCAGGTACTCTCACTGAGTGAGACTTTCCTGCGCCCCCTACTATGGACAATGGTTCGCCCCCCCTACTATGGACACTCGCCAAGGCTCAGAGTCAAAGTCAAAGTCAAAGTCAAGGTCAAAGTCAAGGTCAAAAGCAGCAAGTCCAACTGAAAGAG
>Ga0213863_10000333_pt1 | contig 37408 bp, 40 predicted proteins | sample PICome_8_FD_160128 | JGI IMG/M metagenome (GOLD analysis project Ga0213863, IMG submission 160128) | Coastal seawater microbial communities near Pivers Island, North Carolina, United States - PICO497 | ecosystem: Environmental > Aquatic > Marine > Coastal | place: USA: North Carolina... | reverse complement strand
AAAGAAACAAATGCATACAAAGAAGCAATTGGAATTGAGATTTACGAGGTTTAGTTTGTCGAGTGACGATTGCTTTATATCTTGTATTACAGGGGGGCGCAGCAGCATATATAGGTAAAACGGTGGCCTACCACACCGTCTGCGAATACAAGGAGCTGTATACCGACTCAGATAAGCGTTACCGATGGTATGTTCCGGGAATTTACACTTGCCCGCCGTATGCGAGGTTTAAAAATGATTGATCCTGTCACCGCCATAGCCGGAGCTACCAAGGCATTTACGCTCGTAAAAGCTATGGTAGAAGTGGGGAAGTCAGCAGAAGATACGATGATGCAGATAGGCGTGTGGTACGGGCATGCTTCAGACGTGTTGTATGCTGATAAGAAAGCTAAGAATATCAGCCCGTTCAAGCGAGTGGTGTTCAGAAGAAGTGTACAGCAAGAGGCTATTCAAGCTTTTGCGGCTAAGAAAAAATTAGAGAGTCAGCAACGTGAGCTGATATCCATGATTAACATGGTTTACGGAGCGCAAGGGCTACAAGAGTTTCGCGAGATACGAAAACAAATAGTTCAAGAGCGGGAAGATACGGTGTACCGGCAGCAAGAATTGAAGGAGGCTATGGTCCACAGCTTTGTAATAGTTATTTTTGTGGCTGTTCTATCTGGCTTGCTGATGTTTATGTTTAGCTAAACCGGCAAAATGATTGCAAAAGTTGTTGTAGTCAATAGAATAGATACATGCTACTTAAGATATGGGGAATTTACTAGTGAACGACGCGGCACAAACACAGACTTTAACTATCGACGGTGAAGAGCACCTTATCGATGATCTTTCCGACGAGATAAAAGAGCTACTGTCGTTACACGGGCAAGCAAACGACATGATGATCGGGGCGCGTAGGCAAGCTATTATCCATGAAGTGTCCGTCACAAATTTGGCATCTTTAATAAGCCAGAAAGTAAACGATAGCCAGAGTGGTAGTGATAATGCAGAGCCAGCAGAGTAGCACTGAGAGTATAGACCGGCAGCACTGGCAAGCGATAAATCGCAACGCAACGCAAATAGCTTCTCACGAGGCTATGTGTGAAGAAAGATCTAAAACTATTTTTAATCGACTTGATCGTATAGATGACTCACTAGACCTGATGAGTAAGCGCATGTTTACTCTAGGAATTATGATAATAGGTGGTATGGCGGGGCTACTCGCTACTTTACTCCTACAAGGTGGGAATGTATGAACTTTGATAAAATTAAAGGTGTTATTGGTGGGTTAGCCCCTACTTTAGGCGCAGCTTTAGGTGGCCCAGTTGGTGGTGCAGCCGCGACTATGCTCGCAGATGTTTTGGGCTGTGACCCAGTGCCACAAAAAATAGAGCGTGCCCTTAAACATGCTACGCCAGAGCAACTAGCTGAAATAAAGAAAGCCGAGCTGGACTTTGAAGTTCGTATGAAAGAGCTTGAGGTAGACGTGTTCGCACTTGAGACTGAAGACATCCAGAGCGCCAGAGAAAATTTTTCTCGGGATTGGACGGCTAGAGTTATTGGCTTAATAATGGTTTTGTTCTTCTGTAGTTATGTTGGGCTTATCACACTACTGCCGCCGGAACAGAATTCTATGGAGCTAACTAATCTAGTGATGGGGTACTTAGGCGGACTAGTGTCTGCGGTTGTGTCCTTTTATTTCGGGGCGTCGCAGAAGTCGTAGATGTATTGCTGGTGCGCGACTAGGTTGGAGGTTTAGGTTTGGATTACCTTATTAGTATGATCAAGCAGCATGAGGGCCTTCGTTTAAAGCCTTACAAGTGCACAGCAAACAAGCTTACCATTGGTTATGGCCGCAACCTAGATGACCGGGGCATAACTCAAAAAGAAGCTGATGTTCTTCTTATCAACGACATTTACCTATGTTACCAAGAGCTGGAATGCTTTTCGTGGTTTCCAGACCTAGACAACGTGCGCCAAATGGCCCTAGTAGATCTATGCTTTAACATGGGCCTACCCACCCTTATGGCTTTTCGTAAAGCGTTAGCCGCTATGTCTGAGGGCTTGTACGCGAAGGCAGCTGAAGAATTTTTAGACAGCAAGTGGGCGCGGCAAGTTGGTGAAAATAGATCAGGCAAAATAGCGAGCATGATCCGTACGGGCAAAACTAGCTAAAATTTTACCTTTGTGGATAAAAAACTAATATCCCGTGCCGAAGCTAAAGCTATCGGGTACAAAAAATACTTTACAGGAAAGCCCTGTAAGCACGGGCACATAAGTGAAAGGTATACCTTGTCCAAGCATTGCTTGCAGTGTTTGAAAGAAAGAAACAAAACCCCAGCGTTCCGTGCGTATTACAAGGAATACTATAAGCAGTACGTACAAAACCAGAGCGCGGAGACAAAAGCCTACCGTTCAGCCATCCAACGCCATAAGTTTAGTACTAGATGGCGTTTTGGTTCCCGATACAACTCGAACCTACGCAAGCGAAGAGTAAAACGCGCAACGCTAAAATGCCCGATTGACCAAATAAAAGTGCAGCAGCTGTACTTAGACGCGAAACGCATGCGCGCAGAGACTGGCAGGAATTATAACGTAGACCACATTATTCCCATTGTTCATGAAATAGTGTGCGGCCTTCATTGCTTTGCTAATCTGCGCATAGTTCCGTATATAGCGAACGCTGCTAAGGGGAACACATTTAACCAAGACGAGTACAACAAGCGTATAAACGGCCAATAAATATGGTATTCTCGCGAGTCAAGTAATCAAAAGGACAGGAGCTATGGTAGGCGTAGTTATCCGTGCATTTGGTGGTATTTCACCAAAGACTCCACCCCGAAGGCTTAGCGAGACTCAAGCGCAGACAGCAGATAAATGTGCTGTGTTTAATGGGGCTTTGCGGCCAGCTAAAGATGTTTCCGGTACAACCGTAGCAACTAAGCCCGGATCAACTCAGACTATCTACAAGTTTGGACAAGACTCCACTAATGAGACTAGTGGGTGGCTTGCTTTTAACTCCGATGTTGACGTAGCGCGGGGGCAAATTAATGGTGACACTGAAGAGTGGACATTTTACACGGGAGATGGTGCGCCTAAAGCAATACGAGCTGGGTTTACAGCCAGTCCAATTTCTATGGGTATTGCAGCTCCTACCGGTGCGCTTACAGCTTTGGCGGATTCTGCTACGTTGCCTACAGACACTGATTCGCTTACTGAAGAAACACGGCTGTACACCTATACCTTTGTGTACAAGGTAGGCGGTAGAGACATTGAATCATCTCCAGCACCCGGCTCTAATTTAGTAGATATATACCCCGGCCAGTCCGCAAATCTGTATGGGTTTTCGACGCCATCTCTTGCTACGCACTATCGAATATACCGTTCTACCGCAGGGGTGTACCTTTTCGTCGCAGAAATAACTCTAGCGACAGGTGCTGCGGCTTCGTCTACATCACCGTATGAAGACAGCAAAGACCCCGAATTATTGGCGGAAGAAATACCGTCTTTATACTGGCTTGAACCCCCCACTAACCTTGCGGGGCTTATAAATATGCCTAATGGTGTCATGGCAGGGTTTGTAAGTAGGGATGTATATTTTTGTGAGCCGTATGTCCCCCACGCTTGGCCCGACAAATATCGCCAAACTTTAGACTTCCCAGTTGTTGGCTTAGGGCGTATGGATACAACACTGGCTGTGTTAACCAAAGGTACGCCGTACTTTATTCAGGGTTCACATCCAGACTCGGTAGTTGTAGTAAAATCAGATTTAGAACAGGCTTGCTCCTCCAAGCGCAGCATCGTTAGTTTTAACAACGCCGTCTTTTACTGTAGCCCAGACGGGCTTATTGCACTGACTCCCGGTGGATCGCGCAACATAACTGAGTCTATGTTTACTAAAGAGCAGTGGCAAGACTTGGTTGATCCTACCTCAGTTATAGCTAATCACTACGAGTCTAGGTATGTAGGTTTTTACAACAACGGCACTGATTCTGGGTCTTTTATTTTTGATACTATATCAAGCACTTTTGTCCTTAGTACGAGCACTACTAATCCCGCGGCTACATTCCAGTCTTTGCGTAATGACAAGTTGTATGTATCTGTGGGGGGCAGCATTAAAGAGTGGGACGCAGGCAGCAATTTAACTTACACGTGGCGGTCTAAGATTTTTCCAATGGCCAAACCCCTAAGTATGGCCTGCGCGCAAGTCGAAGCGGAGGCATATCCCGTCACTGCTAAAATATATGCTGATGGTACGTTGTTGCACACACAAACAGTTGACGGCCGTAACCCTTTCCGTTTACCCGCCAAGGTAGCTAGAGACTGGGAAGTAGAGCTTAGTAGCACTAATGAAGTGTTTTCTTTTGCTATGGCCCAGTCAATGGAGGAGTTGATGAGTGTCTAGACCAGCTGATGCCTTACCTACTATTACTTCTGACATACCTAGAGATCTCAGGGCGTATCTTGATCGTCTTCGTGGCCTTCTTAACCAAAGCGGTGGGATTATCACCGCTAAGGATTTGCGCGATATTGGCCTTACTAACGATGTGGGCGTCCCTGTGTCGCAGCCACCTGTTGGGCCGGGAACCCCAGTCGAGTACGGCCCTCCAGCGGTAGTAGCTGGTTTAGACGCCGACGGGGCGTTCCAGAATATAACCATCACTTGGACTCAACCAGACTATTTCGGGCATGCTTTTACGGAGGTATGGGGTTCGCCAACGTACGACACAACACTGGTGTCAACAGACCCCGGCTATGTTGACCCTACAACTTACGAGACATTTGACTCGACTACTGCGACTCTGGTCGCTATATCTGCAGGCTCTGTAGTAAGCGATGCACTTGGTAGTGGTAAAGGGCGTTACTATTGGGCGCGCAACGTAAACTTTTCCGGCAGGCAAGGGGCGTTTAACTCTACTACGGGTGTAAATGGCGAGACTGCCGTCGATACAGCGTTTCTGCTGTCTACGCTCACAGGGCAGATTACGTCAGGCCAGCTATCAACAGCGTTGTCATCCCCTATCGGAAACTTGCCCGCCGATACACAGGCGCAGGTTACTAGTCTTCAGAACCAGATTAATACTCTAAATTCTGTATCGGCTTGGTCTTCATCAGAAACATATGCCGCAGAAGATCTGGTTACCTACAGCGGCAACCTGTATCGATCTACGCAGGCCAGTAACACCAACAATCAACCTTCTGGTACCTCAACAGATACAGCCTACTGGGACTTTGTTGGTGCTTACACGAGTCTGTCTGCGGCGGTAGCTGGCAACACTTCTGACATCACTCAGATTAACTTTATTGACGCTACGTCAACGTCAGCCATTGCGTCGCAGTTCTCATCGCTAAAAGCCGTTGTAGAAGACTCTAATTCAGGCTTGGTGGCTGCTAACGCCGCGATCACTCAGCTAAATACTGTTAGCGCTACATCGACATCTGCCCTTGCATCAGCCTTCCACACGCTGCAAGCGGATGTAAACGACTCAGCGACGGGGCTTTCAGCGGCGCATTCTGATATCACGCAGATCAATACAATCAGCGCCACTTCTACGTCGGCTATTGCTGTTGCTACAAACACACTAAACACAACTGTCGCGGGTAACACTGCTAGTATTGCGACACAAGCTACTTCGATCAATGGGCTTAGCGCGCAGTACACAGTAAAAATCGATGTTGCGGGCCACGTATCTGGTTATGGCCTTGCAAGCAGTGCAGTCGACGGTACTCCTACATCTGAGTTTGGTGTCCGTGCAGATCAGTTCTGGGTTGCACCACCTTCTACGCTGTCTACTACAGCACCTACGACTAACCTTTACGCTGGCCGCGTGTGGGTTGATACAAGTAGTGGCGACCCAGAAACATACGTCACTAAGTACTACACAGGTAGCGCGTGGAGTACTACGCCTCAGAGCCTACCGTTTATAGTGCAAGCCACCCCCACAACGATCGGCAATGTTTCTGTACCTGCCGGTGTCTACATGGACTCTGCGTTCATTAGCAATGCTTCAATTACAAACGCAAAGATTGGTAGTCTAGCGGTCGACACGGCCAAGATTGCAAACGCAGCGATCACAAGCGCAAAGATTGGTAATCTAGCGGTAACCACTGCCAAGATTGGTGATGCCCAAATAACTAACGCAAAGATTGGCGACGTTATTCAGTCGACTGCGACTACCAGCGGCGGGCACCTCAAGTGGTACATCAATAAAGACGGCACTGCTGTATTTAGAAATATTGAAATACGCGACAGCGATAACAGTATTCTCCTTCAGTCAGGCGGTGATTTAGATATAGGTAGAGTTTCTGGCTTGCAAACGACGCTGGATAACAAAGTCGAGCAGCACTATACCAATACCGACCCATCAACTGCGTGGACTACAAACGCCGTTAAAGATCAGCACGTGGGTGACCTTTGGTATCACATAAGCAATAAACTACTTAAGGTGTGGGTAGAAAGTTCAGGAACCTATAGTTGGCAAACTGTTGAAGACCAAGCAGCTATTGATGCTGCTGATGCAGCGGCAGAAGCGCAAGATACCGCTGACGGCAAACGTCGTGTGTTTGTTACTACGCCAACATCACCTTACGACGTGGGTGACCTATGGGACCGAGGCGCTATTACCGGTTTGTATGTAGCAACCACTGCTAATTCGTCGGGGGCCTTTAACAACGCCCACTGGAGAGTGTTAGCTGATCCAACGTCTGCAAATACAGCAGCTGACTTTACTGGGCGCGGTGCGCTAGCTCTTTTAGACGACGTATCGTACGACGAGTTAAGTAGTACATTACAAGGCACTATAGACGGTAAAGTTGAGCAGCACTACGGTACATCTAACCCATCAACTGCGTGGACTACAAACGCCCTTAAAGATGAGCACGTGGGTGACCTTTGGTACCACACCACTGACAAGACGCTTTCAGTCTGGGTAGAAAGTTCAGGAACCTATAGTTGGGATGAAGTAGAAAACCAAGCAGCTATCGATGCAGCCGCAGCGGCAGAAGCCGCACAAGATACCGCTGACGGCAAACGGCGTGTGTTTGTTACTACGCCATCACCACCTTACGACGTGGGTGACCTATGGGACCGAGGCGCTGTCACTGGTTTGTATGTGGCAACAACTGCACAAACTAGCAGTGGCACGTTTGCTTCTGGTCACTGGAGAGTGTTAGCTGACCCAACATCTGCCAATACAGCAGCTGATTTTACTGGGCGCGGAGTGTTAGCTCGTTTAGACGAAGTTTCAGCTGATGAACTAGAATCTGCTTTACGAGGCACTATAGACGGCAAGATTGAACAGTTCTACCAAACTGGCGACCCTTCTACTGGTTGGAGTACTGCTCAAAAGCAAGAGCATCTAGGAGATCTTTGGTATCACCCTAATAATAAGGTTCTTAAAATATGGAGATTTGCTTCTAACGTCTACCAGTGGAGCCAAGTAGAAGACCAAGCAGCTATTGATGCTGCTGATGCAGCGGCAGAAGCGCAAGATACCGCTGACGGCAAACGTCGTGTGTTTGTTGCTCAGCCGACAACTCCCTACGATGAAGGCGATTTGTGGGACAAAGGCAACGGTGCAAGCCAAGGTTTGTGGCGCTGTATAAATTCTAGAGCTAGCGGCAACTACGTAGCCACTGATTTTCGCGTAGCGGCCGATACAACTTCTGCTAATACAGCTGCCAGTTTTACTGGCCAAGGCGCACTAGCAACACTAAACACTGTTTCTTATAACCGGCTAGATGCAAGTTTACAGGGGCAGCTAGATGGCAAAATAGAACAACACTATAGCAATAGCGATCCATCAACTGCGTGGACTACGAATGCTATAAAAGACGACCATATAGGGGATCTTTGGTATCACATAAACAGTAAACTGCTAAAAGTATGGACAGAAAGTTCAGGAACTTACAGCTGGCAAACCATCCAAGACCAAGCAGCTATCGATGCTGCTGATGCAGCGGCAGAAGCGCAAGATACCGCTGATGGCAAACGTCGTGTGTTTGTTAACCAGCCGCTACCCCCTTACGACGTGGGTGACCTATGGGACCGAGGTACAATTACTGGATTATATGTAGCAACCACTGCTAATTCAGCGGGGTCCTTTAACAACGCCCACTGGAGAGTGTTAGCTGATCAAACGTCTGCGAACACAGCCGCAAACATTACTGGACAAGGTGATCTAGCACTCCTTAGCTCTGTGTCTTATCAGTACCTAGACAGCAGCTTGCGAGGCCGTATAGACGGCAAGATCGAACAGTTCTACACATCATCCGACCCATCAACTGCGTGGAGTACTGCCGAAAAAAGCGATCACTTGGGGGATCTTTGGTACAACCCAAACACCAGAGTATTACAAGTATGGCGTCAAGTCTCCAGCGTTTACCAATGGGACGAAATAGAGAGCCAAGAAGCTATCGATGCAGCCGCAGCGGCAGAAGCTGCACAAGATACCGCTGACGGCAAAATTCAGTTGTTTGTTACTGCAACACCAACGCCACCTTACGACGTGGGTGATCTATGGGATCGAGGTTCTACAACAGGTCTATGGCGCTGCATCACAGCAAGAACATCATCCCAGACGTATGCTGAAAGCCACTGGCAGCGAGCTGCCGATACGACGGCTAACAACACTGCGGCGGCTATCCTAAACCAAGGTGATTTCGCTACTGAAAGTCAGATTACAACCAGTAATGCCTCTACGTTTATTGCATCTGCTGCTATTACAGACGCACTAATAGGTTCTTTAAACGCGAGCAAAATTAATGCTGGTGTTATTAGCGCGACCGTGATGTCAGGCACCACAGTGTATGCGGACAAGTTAGTTGGTGATGTCGCCGTGTTGCTACCTTTCCGCAATACTTCCAGCGTTCTTTTTAGAGGAAACACAGCAACAAACGGGGGCACTGTAATAGTAACCACGCAACAACTTCCCGCAACGTCGCACGCTACTAATGGTCATAAACCCTTCGCGAGTATAACAGGGTGGTACGATTCGACAGCAAACAAAACCTATCGATTCCGGTTATGGATGCAAGATACAGCAGGCTCATCATCTTCTCTAGGCAGTGTTGTTAACACTATTTTTCAGTACGGCAATTACATTATGCAGGTTTCTGGGGACAAAACGGCTTTAGTATCTACTGGTGACACTGTCACTTCAACAGGAAAATCCCACACAGTATTTAGTGTAAATTATCAGGCGGCTCAAGATAGGACGAACATACAATACACACTAGGTACGGGCTCTTCTTTTTCTACTGGCGACGCTGTCAGTGTTTCGGGGTCTAGCGCATATCAGATGGTTGGGGAAACGCGATTTAAAGCCAACACAAATCTCTACGCCCAGTTTGCAGTAAGCGGTTCTCTTTCAAGCAAGACGCTAGGTGCGGTCAACATGAAGCTAGATGTCACTCGATTTGGGTCTTCTGGGACAGGTGATAATGACAGCTCCACGACTCTTGACATTATTTACGAAGTCTCCGGTTTCATTATGGGAGCAAGATAATGCAGCAGTACGTTAAGTGGGACCACGAAAATGAGGATATCCTGTTTGGTCCTCAAGGACTTAAGGGCGAAGGCGATAACTGGTACGCGTATGCAGACAGTGGTGAGATCGAGAACCCGCGAACTCAGACACGACGGTACGTCTATATTGAAGAGATTGAGATGGTTATGGGGGTGGTCGAGGGGTCTTCAGATTTGACGTGGAGGCAATCTCGACAATCTGGTTACGGAGGCTTAGAAGATCAGCTCGATATGCTATGGCATGACATAAACGCGGGCACTCTTGATAAAACAGGCACATTCTACAACCACATCAAAACCGTTAAAGATGACAATCCAAAGGCATAGTAGCCAAGTTTTGTGCGGAATATTGTTTGGCCAACACCACCTAATGAGGCATAATCCATAAATGGATACTGTGTCAACTCAAAATGCAGAAATAGTCCTCGACGACAAGGAAGCTATCGGCGCTTGGGTAGCGGATCAAGTAGGGCATGGTGCGAGTTGGGGTGACTATTACGCATTGGGTGTCCGTAAGGGGGATAGGATAACCGCAGGCGTAGTCATTAATAACTACAATGGGTCTAACGCTACCAGCCATATTGCTATAAAAGAATTCAGCAAGAAAAATATAGACCTGTTTAGGCACACAGCGCACTACGCATTTAGGCACTGCAATTTAAAACGATTAACAGGTATGGTACCAACTAATGAACCACGCACTATCGAGTTCGATAAAAAGTTGGGCTACGAAGAAGAATTTGTTATGAAAGATGGCGCTCTAGGCGCTGATATGATGGTTTTAGTGTTGTGGCCAGATAAGTGCCGCTGGCTACGGGAGGAATAAAGTATGGGCGGTAAGAGTAACCCACCACCTGATTATTCGGGAATGGAGCAAGTCGCACGAGAGCAGCTGCGTTTCTCGCAGCAACAGTACGCCGATATGCTACCGATTGCACAAGGTATTGGTAATGCTCAGATCGCTGCTCAGACACAGCAGATGGAGCAAGGCGCTGACTACTATAACTACATGCAGGATACGTTCCGGCCGGTAGAGCAGTCGCTTGTTTCTCAAGCTCAGAATTTTAACACTGACGCATATCGTCAGCAGAAGGCCGCGGAAGCTAGTGCCGCTGCGGGCAGAGCATTTTCTACAGCTAGAGCATCAAACGCTCGGTCTATGGCGGCTAGAGGCGTTAATCCAAACTCTGGTGCCGCACGCGGCGCGGGCACAGCAACGCAGCTACAAGAGGGTATAGCGCGCGCAGGTGGCATGACCTCGGCAAGACAGCAAGCAGAGCAGATGGGCTACGCGCGTATGATTGACGCGGCGGGTCTTGGCCGTGGTTTGGCTGGTGCTTCTGCCGCTGCTTACGCTGGCGCTACAGGCGCAGGTTCTGCGGGGCTTAACTCTATGATGGCTCCCGGTACGCAGTATCAGCAGGGGCTTGCAGGCGCGGGTCAGACGTTTGGCAACATGGCGAACATGCAGAACCAAGCGTTTATGGCTGGCCAAGCTAACGAAGCGGGCATGTTCGGTGCCCTTGTCGGTGCTGGTGCGACTTACGCTACTTTTGGAGCAAAAAGTTCTGATAGACGCCTCAAAGACAACATTCGCTTCTGCACAGTTGATCCTGCTACAGAACTTAACCTGTACGAGTTTAACTACATCAACGATCCAGACCGTACCTTCATTGGTGTCATGGCTGACGAAGTTATGGAGCGGTTCCCACAAGCAGTCATCGAGCAAGAAGACGGCTACTACGCGGTTGATTACGCAGAACTTGGCCTTGAAATGGTGGAGGTTAGCCAATGAGTTTCGCAGCAGGATTTCAGGCTGGATCGGGCGCTGTAGAGCGTGGCTTACGGCTACGCGCACAGCGAGAAGAAACAGAAAAAGCGGAAGCGTATCAGGCGGCTGTCGCTGGTTTGTCACAGCAGTACCAAGCCGGGCAGCAGTTGCAGGCTGATTATCAAGCTCAAGAGCAAGCTAACTTAGACGCTGGCATGGCTTTGGCTAGCCCGACAGTTCCTACAGGCGCAGGCGCGCTTTTAAACAACGCTGTACCCAATGCAATGGCTCCCCAAGGTGCGCAGATGTCGCCCGTTGCTCCACAGGCTGGTGGCTTAGGCGGAGCCGGTGCTATGCCTCAAGCAGCTATGATGACACCACCCCCAGCTACAAGTTACCAAGACTACCAGCGTGATATGGCTGCTCTTGCTATGCAGTACGGTGACACTGCTACGGGTATGAGTCTGATGGGCCAAGCGGCTGTCGCTGATCGTAACGAGCAGTTGGACGCAATACGCCGGTCAGAGTTTCAGCAAGACTACTTATTACGATCGAACCAAGATGCACGGGCGCAATCGGAAGAAGCGCGCGCGGCGCTCGAAGCCGATAACGCAGTGAAAGCACTGGAAGGTAAAGGTAAGATTGACGCCCTTATAAACCAAGGCACAACAGATAGAAGCCAGTTTGACGATATATTATCGGAATACGGTAAGTATGGAGTAAACGTCGCATATCTAGGTGAAGCTTTAGAGGCCAGTCGTGGCATTACTAAAGGACAGATTGAAGCGGAAGCGTTAAAGATACAAGGCGACCTCCGAGGAATTACTACCTTTGAGTCATTAGTAGATTACTACAATAAATCAGATAACTTATCGCCCGGATACAAGCTAGAGCTAACTAAAAACGATGAGACTGGGCTTTTTGACCTGATTCATTTTGATGATGAAGGCAACAGAATTGATAGGGACGATGCTTCTTTCAGAACGAAGCAGGAAGCAGATGTACACCTTCGAGAGTTAGCTGTAAATCCGACTACAGCTATGAAGTCTTTGATGGAGCGTGACAATGAAATTAGGGCAGCGAGAGCTACCGCCGAACTAAAAGCTGCTGAGCGTGAGGTAGAAATTTATAAAGCTAACAAGAGTTTCAGCGAAGAGCAGCTTAAAGCATTAAGCGCTGGTATTAACAAGCTTCGGGATGACCAAAATTATGCGTTTCTGCCTGCCGCCGAACGAGCTGTAAGAATTAAAGAAGTTTACGATGGTTTAGGAATCACTCCTCCAAACACTCTTGGAATAAAACCCCCGGGCGATAAGGACCCAGTTAGCCCTGTTCAACAAGCGCTGAAGAAATACGACAAACAGCAAGAAGCAGAGGCTAAGATAGATAGCGAAGTGGAAGCTATGGTTGACCAAGCTACTGGCAGCGGTATCACAGGCTATGTGGGCCGAGCTACTGGTTTAGGGTTTGGTCAAGACCAAGCTAGGTTTGACGTAGCCTACGCAGCTGCAACGCCAGAACAGCGGAAACAAGTTGATGAACGAATTGCTGAGCGGCAAGCGCAGACAGACATTGCTACTAGAGCTTTGGTCCAAAATGTACCACGGGGCATCGGGTTACCGGGACCTTTGGGTCCGTTAGTTGCAGCGGGTGGCTTCTTAAAGGACAACCTTTAGTTTTTGCGGAGACTTAGCTTGTGGCTAACATATTTTCTCTTGATGAACTCCGTACTAGCTTAGTTGATAAAGGCTATGTTCAAGAAGGTGCGCCTGACGAAGAGTTAATCGTCAAATATAGCGAAGCTGTCGGCCGTGATCCGTTTGAAATAGCGGATTATTTTGGCGTCAAGACAGGTGCAGGTAAGTCAGTTTCTGCTGGTTTAAGCTCTGGTGTCGATATGGTGCAGGGGCTAGGCTTAAACGCTGCTGCCGCAGGCGCTGCTGCATTTGGTTTTCGGGGTGCAGAAGAAGGGCTTGCTCTAGCCGCCGAGCGTCAAGGCTACGAAGGTTATCTTGCGGGTAATCCTGAGTTAGAGCGTATTGAAGATCAATCGTTAGCTACAGCTCTTCCTTATTTTGGGTACCAAGTCGGTAAGCAAGGGTCTTTACTCGCAGGGCTGACCGCTACTACGTTAGTAAACCCAGCTGCTGGTGTAGCTGCTGGCGCGTCGATCGGTGTTGGCTCGCTGTACGAATCTGCACGAGAAGCGGATGGCTACGTAAGTGGTGCTGACCTCGTCCAAATAGGTGCCAAAGCTGTACCTTACACGCTCCTAGAAACTCTAACCCCTATGGCTTTCTCGCAGATGATCCGTAGTGGTAGAGGTGGTGTTACCGGCGCGGCTGTTGGCGGCGCACGGGGTTTTGCGGCTGAGTCTTCTACAGAACTAGGCCAGACCGAGCTTGAAATCTCGATGAACCCCAACCTTACTGAGGAGCAGAAAAGTTCTATGCGCCTCAATGCAGCAGTTGCTGGCGGAATAACTGGTGGTGCGTTAGGTACAGTGGGCGGTGCTTTCGGTAGAGAAGCACCCGATGATTCAGACGGCGTTGACCTGACTTCTAGCAGCACTCCGGTCGACACGAACAACATGGAGCAGACCCAGTTAGATCTGGAACCGTCCTTCCAGTACGAGGATGGTAGAGATGAGATCGGTGCACCAGACCCGTTTGTTGACGCAAATCGCGTAGCTCTTGGCGAAGAAGCGCCTGTTCAAGACGTACCGGAGTTTGATGACGAAGGTAACTACCAGTTCAACGTGATATACAACAACGAAGAAGCGCGCTTGCGGGCGGTTTCTAACACGCGGGACAGGCTGACTGAACTACAAACTGCACAGGCAACGCGTAACAAAACAGGCAACCGCGTAGCTAACGTAGCTTTTAACAACTTAGAGCAGATAAAACAAGGCATTGCTCAAGTAGACGCACGTATTGCTGAAGTCGAGGCGGACCCTAATTTAGTATCAAACAACCCTATCAAGCCAGAGTATCGCAAAGAGTACCGGGCGCTGAACAACCAAAAGAGAGCTTTGCAGACGCGGCTAGACCAGCAGACTAATCGAGCAGGACCTATTGCAGCAAGGGCAGAGTTTATCGCTCTTCAAAATGCGCTCGTAAGTTTACAGGATGGAGTAGACGTTGCTGATATGCCTGCTGACCAGCAAGCAGCGTTGAGCAATACAATCCCCGAAGAAGTCCAGTTCATACGTCAGCGCGACAAAATGCAGCAAGAGATGGACCTTACCACTCCTGACATTGAAGTTGCTGACAACCAGATTGACGAGGTACAGGAAGAAGCCGTTGCAGATACTACCGTTGGAGAAGAGGTTGTTGCAGACGCTCCTGTCGAACAGTCGATAGAAGTATCAGAAGAAGTAGACACTGTAGAAGACGTTGACACTACACCCACTACGGTTGATGCGCCGATGCCCGTCGCTGCTGAAGGTGTTAGCCAAGAAACTTTAGAAGAAGACTTCGCTGCGGAATCTGCTGTTAACGAGACCAACGCTGAGAACGACCGCTTGCAGGCCGAAGTGGGCACAGAGGGCCGTGCACCTACTGGCAGAGTTAGCCTAGACAAAAACATCTTCGCTGGCGTCATGCGTATGGTGAAGTCTAAAGAGCTTAACCCTAAACCAATCATTTACAAGCTTACTAAAGACGGTAAGCAGACGACTGAGCCAGATCAAGCAGCTACCGCTAAAAACACTGAAAAGATGCGGCGCATCTACAAAGCTTTGATGAATGTTGCAGCCACCAAAAAGAAGATGGACGACAAAGATTCAAACGTCTTCTATGGCCGCAAGAGCGAAAACGAAGGGCGCAAGTTAAAGACAGCCCAAAATAACGCACGGCAGGCTAAAAAGTATCAGGAAACTTTACGTGGGCAGGTGAAAGAACTTATCGACGCTGCCGAAGGCGAAGGTAACGTGCAGGCACTGGTGTCCATGATCAAGAAGTACCGTGACCAGTTCAGTACTGCTACATCCCTAAGTGAAAAAGCATCTGCGCAATACAATGTCCAGTTTGGAAAAACTGGTCCTTCAGCAAAGCCGTTCCAATCTATGTTGGAAGTACTAAACACTGTAGACACAGAGCTTTCTTCTGCGTTTGCTAGCTATAGAGACGGCGATCTGACCACAGAATACGACAGGATAAACCCTCGCCCGATACGTGACGGCAGAAAGTCTAAAGATGCTAAAACAAGGCTAGAGCGCTTAGCGGAACAAGGGGGCGTAAACGCTGTTCTGAAAGAGCTTTCAAAGCGTATCGGTACGCGCTCTTCCTACGTAATCATGCTTAGCTCCGCAATTAGGTATGGCATCGAGAACATGCAACAGGCGGGGTTTGAGCCTACGCTTGAATTTATCACTGAGGGTAACCCTTACTACGACCGTGGCCTAAATACTATATTTATCCGCAAAGAAGCTTCAGAAGAAGAGATCCTGCACGAGACACTACACGCTGCTACCGCGTGGTTCGTGCAATCAAACCCTAACAATGAAGCTGTGCAGGAGCTTAGAGACGCGCTTGACGTTGTACTAAACACTGCTACCCCAGAGTATGTACAAGCCCTAAAAGTCTCGCCTGCTAGCAAAGAACGCATCAACAACGTCATGCAGATCTTGCGTGACTTAAAAAACAGTGCCTCGCCCGACGACGCAGTACTGGAGTTAATTTCTTACGGTACCACTCTGCGTGACTTCAAAGACATGCTTAAAGGAATACCGATGGCGGACTCGCCCACTCTTACCGGGTGGAGAGCCGTTGTTGATAAAGTATGGAACAAGCTTGTAGGTCTTGTAGCTCAGGTGTTAGGTGTAGAGGGTTCTGTTGCAAACAACGTCCTCGGTAACACATACCGGCTGATTGAGCTTAGTATTGAAGACGGCGGACCCGTTAAGTCTAATTTTGTTGCTGGACAACTAAATGCAAGGGTATCGCAGAGCGAGCCTAACTCTGACATGGCAGGTAACAACCCTGACATGAACGAGGAGCAGCAAGCCAAGCGTAAAGCTTATGTGGGCAGAAATGTCACGCGCATGGTTATGGAGAACCTTGGTGTGCCAAATGGCATTCAGGTTATGTCCAACTATGTCGATAAGTTCAACGACCTAATCCGGGAAAAGTTCCCTGCGCTCGAAAGCACAGCGAGTAAGTTCAACTCGCGGTATGGGGTGACGCCAGCACTAAGCGCCTTGATGGATATGTGGAAGCGTACGCGTAACACTCCACTCACTCTAGTTAACAGGTTAATTCTTAAAGGCTTTGAGAATCAGTCGGTTGACCGACGCCGTGCCATCCTAGAGTACCTTGACAACACGAACTTGGACTTGATCGAGCAGTACGACGACTCAGCTTCTTTAAAAATGCTAGCCAACGAGATGATAAGGCACTACGACACGTTCGTTGCACGGCTGCCAGAGCAAGAGCGTCAGCTGTTTGAAGGTAAGAAGTTTACTGATACCTTGTTGTACGTATCAAACAGCCAAGACGTTTCTAACCACAGTCTTGGGCAGCGGAGTGTTGCTGACCTAGCTAAGTCTGCGTTGATGCGTATTGATGAAGCGGACATTGACACTAACTTAGACTTGTTCGACCTCGATCAAGACGGGCTGCCGATACTTGAAGGCCCAATGTACATGATCACAGTTACTGACAGCTTGAGCGGCAACGAGTACAAACTTATTGCTAGCAAGAAAAAAGTCGATGCTTTAGGTAGAGACAACTTGCCCATTGGTGACGGGTATGTGGTCCATGACTCTACTCCCCTTGAGTTTGTAAGATTCTCAGCAGGGTCATACAGCTTCCGAGAGATCAATGACTACCGCCAGAACCTCGATGACAAAGCCACAGAGCGCATTACGATCGGCATGCTTAATACAATGGCTGCCTTGTCTAACTACAATGCGTCGCGTGATTTCATTCAGGGACTCCTTAACTACGACGGCGAGCCTGTCGTGTATGACAACGCCGAGCAAGCACGGGCAGGGTCGGGCAACCAAAACTTGCAGGTAACTGAGGCCAAAGATTTAAAGAGCGCTGATATTTTTGAGCGTACTCGGTCTAGCCAGCACTGGATTCGCGTATCTGACAATGAAGGTATCTGGGGACCACTAGCGGGCAAAGTGATTCATGCACCTGTGTGGCATGCGATGAACGATATGTCTTCGAGAAAGCCGTTGTTCAACGCGCGTTGGGTCAACGACACCATGACGTTCTTCAAGAAAACGAAGACAGTCCAGAACCCCGGCACACACATTACTAACATCGCATCTAACGTCACTCTTGCCATGATGCACGGGATACCGCCCAGAACTATCGCCAAAGCCGCCAAGCTTTTGTGGGAGTTTGAAGTGCACCCAAAACGTTTTAAAAACCCTAACCGCGCAGCTGAGCTACAAATCATTCAGGACTTTTACAGTTCTGGCGCATTGCTAGGTACTTTCTCTGCCGTCGAGATTAAGAACGTAATCCATAAGGCACACTTAGACACGCTGGCAGAAAGCGAGATCGGCACTGTTGATAGTATGGTGAAGCACTTTGCAGCGTCTGAGATGGCTAAGATAACTTTGGCTAAACGCGTGAAAGGCTTTGCAAGAAACCTTGATGAGTTCACCACTCAGCTGTATGCAGCCGAGGACAACGCTTTCCGTCTCGCCGCGTATATGAACAAACTTGAAGAGCTAGGTGGAGAGAATACTCCAGAGAACCAAGCTGCTGCTGGTCAAGCCGCACTTAAGATGTTCTTGGACTATGACATTGATGCTCCTATGGCCAAGATGCTGCGTCAATCAGTTATGCCGTTCGTCTCATGGACTTATGCTGCTGTACCACTGATCGCCCGCATCGCTGCACAGAAGCCATGGCAGCTAGCTAACGTCTTTATCGCGTACCAGATGCTCGATATGGTGGCGGCTGGCCTTGCAGGGGATGATGAGGAAGCACGTAAGTTTGGACCAGAGCGCCTAGACGAGCGCACCTTTGGCCTTCGCACACACATCCGTATCCCTTTCATGGGAGACGACAACAACCCTGTCTACTACAGACTAGGTGATTACATACCTCTGGTGTCTACGTTCAGTACCACACCCACAGGTTTCTTAGGTTTTGAAAACTGGCCACAAGGCTTCAAACCCGGTGGTCCACTAATTGACGGCCTTATCATGATGACGATGGGTTTAGACACGTACACAGGCAAGCCGTTATACGAAACCACTGAGTCAGACTTGGCCAAGTTTGGCGAGATATTTGAAGGCATGACTGACATGTTCTTGCCACCATGGTTGCAGTCAATTAAGCGCGATAGGTACAAAGCCGCTTTTGATGGTGACAGAGATATAGTTGGCCAGACACAGAGTCTTTCTTCCGCAATAGCCATGAACTTTATGGGTCTCAAGATGGTAGATTACAACGTAGCTGAAGAGGCAACGTACCGTCAGATCCGTGAAAGTAGCGTGGGCCGAGAGTACAAGGCTGTAATACGCAAGCTACAGCGCGAAGAGATGCGTAGCGGCACACCTGATTACCAAGCTTTGTATGACGACATACGACGCCTAGAGCTTGAGCTAGTCGAAGAAGTTAAAAAGATCTACAAGATTGAGGATCAATGATGGCGACCCCAAGAAAAGGTAAGGCCAAGGTAAAGGTCACTGCATCAGGCAAGAAGGTATCCTACGGTCAAGCAGGTAAAGCCAAAGGCGGTGGCCCACGCGTAAAGCCGGGTACTAGCAAGGGTGACTCTTACTGTGCACGTTCGCTGGGTATCAAGAAGCGTCTGCCCAAGAAGAAGGCTAACGATCCCAACACGCCTAACAACCTATCAAGAAAGCGCTGGAAGTGTTCTGGTGCCAAGTCGAGGAAGTAGCGATGAAAAAGCCAGCAGCAAAAAAGCGTCTGACTCAGGCACAGATTGAGGCGCGCCTCGTCGCCGACGCAAAGCGAGCTAAAAGCTCTACACCTAGCCCTGCTATGCAGAAAAAGATGGCGGAGCAGATGCGTAACGCTAAGATGGATGCACAGATGAAAGCCGCTGCTAAGCGCTATGGTGTCCCCACAAGGAAAAAAGCCAATGCCAAAAGCAAAGCCAAAAAGTAAGAAAGCCAACGACGCCTGCGCTAAGAAGGTTAAGTCTCGTTACAAGGTTTGGCCTTCAGCGTACGCCTCTGGTGCAGTCGCCAAATGCCGTAAGGTAGGCGCTAAGAACTGGGGTAACAAAAGTGGCCGTAAGAAAAAGTAAGAAGGGCGCTGCCCTTAAGAAGTGGTTCAAGGAAGATTGGACTGACGTTAAGACAGGCAAGCCTTGTGGCCGTAAGTCAGCCAAAGGCGAGAGTAAACGTCCTTACCCATCTTGCAGACCCAAAGCTGTTGTAGCTAAGATGACCAAGGGAGAAAAGGCATCGTCTGCACGACGTAAGACCGGCCCTGCCAAAATTAAACACGCCGTTACAGCGTCTGGTAGACGCAGAAGGAGCAAGTGATGACCCCATGTAAAGGATGTCCCCACCCTGCAAAGTGTAAGAAGGCCGGTAAGTGCATGAAGCGAAGCATGCCTAAGCGTGGCCAGCGAGCAGCTACTAACCGCAAGAAAAAGAAGTATTAAGTTACTTCATCCTCGCATTTCTGGTGCGAGCAAATGATCGGTTCGCTGACTTTGGCTTGACGTTCAAGTTACTGCGCTTGTTGCTACCACCTTTAGCCAACGGCTTCTTGTGGTTAACGTCTTTGCCATCGCCCTTGCGAACCTTGCCTTCTTTCTCCATGGTACGGCGCGCTGAGTTACGTGCAGCGCGTTTTTCTTTCTGCTCATCCTTGGAGTGATACTTCTTGTACTCTTTCTTGTAGTTTCTAGCCATTAGAGTCTTCCTGTATACCCTGCAACATAACTACTGTGAGGTCACTCTGCTTCTTATGCTTTGTGCCTGACACCGCGTTTATGAACCGTGGATGGTTCAAGTTAACAATTATACAGTACGCTTGTCCGGGGTTACTAACACCACTGCAATTCTTATAGAGCGTCACACGCTGACTAGGCTTAGCCAAGGCACCAAGCTCTTTGAGTTCTCGCAGTACCCGATCTTCTGCGTCGTTGGTATCCTTTAGGTATTTCTTGAACGACGACCTATTTATTGCCAGCGTGCTCCCCGGCATTATGGGATTGTTGCTGTCGTACACGAACTCTGCACGCATACAAGCCTTGACCGGTACGGGGTGCTGAACTTGTGGTTTACCGTCTTTACCATACTGCCTAGTAACTGAGATAATCTGATCGTTGTGTTGCTGCATGAACTGACCCACAACATCTAGTGCGTCGACCTTAGATTTTTCCGTGTCTTCTCTAAGATCTTCTACGCAGTCCAGCATACATTTAATAGTGTCTTTTACATCAAATGGGAACAGGCCAAGCGCCGCACCGATTTTACCCATGGTCCACGCTGAAATGATCATTGCTTCGTAGAAGCGCTCTTGTGGCAAGAACTTAAAACCAAACGTCTTTGTAAAGTCCTTGCGACCCGACACTGCCAGCTTTTCTGCACCACCTAAGTCGCATACTGCGGTCGCAAGTTCAGGAAAAGCCCAACCATAATTTTCGAAAAGTTTGTCGCCAAACAACCTAGCCAGCGATGTACCGTCCTCGTTCTCTAGCGATACGAACACCCTGTCGTCTTGCTTTACTTCAAAGGTTCTTACACGAAGTGGCTCTGACTCTTGTTGCACGTCCGAAAACTTATCCATCAAAGACGTGTTAGTTGTCATGAATGTCGGACCATCCCATGTCGCGGGTTTGCGCATACGGCGATCTGAAGTCAGCGTAGACTTTTCTTTGCCCTCACTAAATGAGTAAGCCATGCTGGCCACTGCATACTCGTCGGCCATAGTTAATTCGTCGATAGTCAGAGGCAGGTTGTTCAGCGTCCCACGCATCGAGTACAAAAAATTAGATGTATCGTTACGCCCCTGTATCAATTCTTTCGGGTGCCCATATAGACTGTTCACTGCAAACAAAGCTAGCGTCTTACCCGTTGTAGTGAGCGTAGAGTAGATAGACACGATACTAGATCCATTACCAACATCTTTCGCTATTACGCCAGACGTAGCGATAAGTATGCACATACGTATGACTTCAGTGCCCGATTGATTGAGCATCGTCATCGCGTCGACAAATCCTTCCCGCGTACCTTCTTGCCGTACACGATCTAGGAAGTCGCGTGCATTACCTGTAATCCTGCGATCTGTCGTGTTGTGCGGCGCGTTGATGATAGTATCGCCACAGATGAACGACCCGTCTTTTTGCCAGCCGAATGTTGAATAGTCGTAGCCAGTAGCTACTCGCTGTTGAACCATTTCCAAATAGTCCATAAGGTACCCTCGTAACTTTTCTTGCTGTGGTGCGGTTTTAAAACCAAACACCTGCGTGTTAAGTAAGAAAGCGGAAAACTCTTTACCAAGACTAGACAGCACCTCGACCGGAAAGTCGTGCTCTTCCCATCCACGTATCGGGTACTTGATAGCTACCTTTATGGATGTCTCTAGCTCGATGGGGTCAAAGAAGATGCTCTTGATATACATCTGGTAGGTACTGACACGCTCCCACTCAGTTGCAATCCCGTGCTCTGTCTCTACCTTCTTCTCCCTGAGAATGCAGTCATCTTTTACTGCGTATCCCTCTGGCAGTTGGAAGGTCTTTGTCATGGTCTCTTGCGTTACTTCATCGACAACTTCCTCAACTATTTCTGATGATATGCCACTGAGCTGAGCAGGTGATGTCATGCCCCCGCGGTATGGGCACTCATTACATCCTTTGGGGCATAGCTGTTCTAGCGTCGCGCACGTGGTAGGACCAGTGCCCTTCCAACCTGATAGCTTTTCCATGTTCGCGTCGAAGTCAAACTCGGGGTGCCCTCCTGCTAGCAAGACGACTGACACCTCTGGGTCTGGAGTAAACTTCGCAATGCCCAACGACGCCCGCCACATAGGCTCGTCTACAGGATTACCCGCGGCATCTAGCACACCACCACTCTCTAACAAGGCGTTTACTTGAGCGCACTTCTCTGCGATAGAGTCGATGTCTAGGTTATTGCTTTCATCTAGCACAGCATCGAGCATCGCACTACGAGGCTTTTTCTTATCAGCCTTTGGCTTACCCATATAGTTCTTGAGCAACCCTGCTAGCACTGCGATGTCTGAGTCTCCATCGCCTTCTAAGATTACCTCTACAGGTTTCCACTCTGCCTTCTTGTGAAAACTACCTACGGGGCGGAGCACCATAGACGGATCTTTTATCTTACTCGCGTCTATTTCCAAACCCTTGTCGAATAGCGCGTCACTTAGCGCACTAGACACCGACACCCACACGTCTTTTTCTATAGTAGAGGACAGTGGCCAATAGACGTGCGCACCGTTACCGGAAGAAACAATCATAGGCTTCGGCAAGCCCAGTTCTTTAACAACCTCGACCAACTTTATTAGACCTTCTTCTTTGGTCTTATAGGGCTTGTCTTGCCCACAATCTAAGTCGAAACAAAGTGTTTTAAATACAGTAGCTAAGTTCTGTGTCCTGCGAATTTTTGAGCGCCCGTCTGCGCCCAGTTCTACGTTATCTGCAAATGCCCCAATACTGTAATAGATCGTAACGTCTTGCTGTTGATCCCAGCGGAGTATGTCCGCTTCGGCCCTGTCTAACTCGTCGGATGAATATATCTCACGGTTCCAGAACTTGTTTTTTAAGTGGTTGTACTGCGTTACTACGATCTTATCTTTTTGTGGGCATACCTTAGTTAAAAATTCTTTTGTATTCACCAACGATCCCCTTAGTCGAAATGAGGCCCGTAGGCCTCACTCTTTACTACTCATCAAATAAGCTATCCAACTTGCTTGCTAACTCGTCAGACGCTTTTACCGGCGTAACCGTCGGCTTTTCTTTAGTATTTTTAGCAACGACCGGCGCTTCCTCCTCGTAAGCATCTGCCTCATCATCGGCCGCGGTAGGTTTTGGCGGCTCAATCTTCGCTGCTGTCTGCGCTGGTGGCAAACCCGCAGTGGCGGACAGTGGTTTTTGTCTCGTTGCTACCTTGGTGTAGTCGGACTCAAGCCAGTTTTCAACGACTTCTATTGCTTTTTCGGGGACATAGCCTTTGTGGTTAAATACCAACTTAGGATAACTCGCGTTTTCATCGAAGCCAAGCTCTGTGATGGCCTCTTCGGGATTAATGTTGTAATTAGCGAGTTCAGTGAAGTACTCCCGAAGCCCGCGCATCCCACTAACAGGAACAGTCAGTGAATAAACCTTGTGGGGATCTGCCGCAGGTACTACTGCTAAATGCCGTTGATCAGAACACATCTTCGACTGAGCACCTGACGGAGTAATCTTAGACCCCAACACGTTGTGTGCGCAGTTAGCACAGCTGTCGGAGACGGGGCTTTCTACCATGTCATCAGGACTTATGCCGTTATTAGAAAAACAAGCCGGTCGGTTGTTGTCGTTACCACCATCATAGTTCGATGCGTAAAAGACCTTACTAACTTTGGGGTTAACACCTACGATTACCACATCTAGTGCGGTACCGATCGTAGTCTCCACACCAGCTTCGACTAGGCGGAACCGCCCTGCTCTCATGCTTATGCGGGGTATGCTTGGCCCGCTTTCGGAAACAATGGCAGACGCCAATATAGACTTTTTGCCAGACTTTTGACGCTCTGCAATTCTAGCAGCGATGTGCGCCGGTACGTTTGCTGTGTTACTCATATTTATTGCCTCAGTTTGCTCTACGGAAATTAAACACATTTATTGCGCTGTAGTTGACGCCGGGTGGTGGTTCCCCTGCCGCCTCGATATAGCTTTTTACTGCGGTTTTAGATGCACGTGCTTCAAGCAAGTCCCACGCATCCTCATCCTTACAAAAGCTAAAAAAGTCTTCACGCGACGCGACTGTCGCTGAGTGGTGCGTTGACCAGTAAGCGGTGCCGCAAGACGTTTTGACCGACGACAGACCGTCTTCTTGTGCCTTCGCAGTAAACCAGTTTTCAAGTACGACTAACTTTTCACGTACTTTAGCCTTACGCTCTTTGAACTCCCTGTCGAGAGCTTCCATATCTTTTTTGACCTTTAAATATTTCTCGGCCGCTTGTTCGTAGTTCATACAATCTCCTTAGTAGTTTAGTCATCATGATTCATCATGATTTACGCCACGCACCAAGTCTAAAAACTCAGCCAGCGTGCTTTGCTTCTTGCGCAACCGACGATAAAGTTCCGCCTCGAAGTTAGTAGCATAGATATGCCAGACAGTTGTTTTACCTTCCGTACTCAGTCTGCGTATCCGTGCATTAGCTTGTTCGTACTGCTCCAGCGAATATATAGGGGCGTACCAAACAATGTCTTTTGAAGCCGTAAGCGTCAAACCATGTGCCGCAACCTTCGGGTGTGCTAGCAATATTTTAGGCTCATCGGTGTGCTGAAAGTTATGGAATATCTCATCGCGGTCTTTTTTACTCACATCGCCATTTACTAGCTCGACAGTAAATTTATCCGCACGAAGTTTGTCCAGTAAAAACCTCTGCACACCTTTGAGTGGCACAAATATTATGGCTTTGTCGCCGATCTCATTTAGCAAGTTAGTTAAAGTATTATACCGCTCAGTACAATCTAAGGCAATCGACGAATCTTCGGTGTACACAACGCCGCACGCAATCTGCAATAGCTTTGAAAGCATGACAGCTGTGTTCGCTGCTGTGACTTGACCGTCTTTAAATGTCGTAACTGCTCGGTCCTGCATATCCTTAAATGCTTTCTGTTGCTGCTTAGACAGGTCTGTTTTTCTCCCCACAAAGTTTGTAGCTGGTAGATCCTTACATTCATCCAGCGAGAACCGTATAGAGGGCTGCAAAACTTTTTTACATATCTCCAGCGAGTTTTCTCTGGGTATCCACTTAAACTGCGTTACCTTTTTCATCACCACATCTTTGAACGCGGTGAAACTACGTTGCACGCTTGGTGACTCCACGAGGCGCGCCAGTGTCCATGCGTCAGCTGGGGTCTGTGATATCGGTGTACCTGTCAACATCCACAACCACGGGTGGTGTGTGTTTACCCATTTAAAAAATAATTTAAACCTCTGTGATGACGGTGACTTAAGTGCCGTCGCTTCATCGTATATAACCAAGTCCACATCAGTCATGTAGTCACGCATGTTGGTGAACCCATCATGATTGATGATTACGTACTGCACACCGGTCTGCTGTAGCAACTCTATCCGTTTCTTCTTTGTGCCAGTGCAGATCACAAACTGCCGGTGTGGCATGTGGTGCCGAATCTCTGCACCCCACACAACTTTTAGCGTACTTAGTGGCGCTACGATAACAATTTTCTTTATCACACCTTCTGTAAGAAGGAAGTCAGCCGCCCACAGCGAGCTAATGGACTTCCCAGTACCCGGAGCATTCAGGCATAGCGCACGCTTATGAGCCGTGAGAAACGAAGAAGTATCGATCTGGTGGTCCATGGGCTTGAACCGCGCAGGCCAACTGTAGTACTGCTTTATAGGGTCTGGAACGCTAAACCCCATATTGCGCAGTACCATCGCCTCGATCGGCCCAAACGGTACAGCCACCATAGACTTACCGTTGTGCGTTAGCTCTTTAGCGTGCGGTATAAACTGCCTTACTGACTCGTTGTGGGAGCTATCAATGATGAGCATTTTTTTGTCGGGTACAACTAGCACAGACTCGCCCACCCCCTAAACTCGTCTTGCCATTCTCTAATGGAGCTTTCACGCACGATCCAACACCTACCCCCCGACTGTATGATGTGTTCTATTTCACGCAATTGGTTGTTTGTTGGGGAGTTACTCCCGAACTTAGTTTCTATCGCAAAGAAACTGCTTTTGTAGTTGCCGACAAAGTCTGGAATCCCCGACCTACCATAGCCGTTGGCAGAGGGCATGTAGTACCACATCTCATTTTTTGGGAAACTGTTCAGCAACTTTTTTACTTCTTTCTTTACGTCGCCTTCGTTTTTCATCTTCTTCCTCCTCGTGCGTCAGGGCACATACTTCTAGCAGGACACCACGGGCACAAACCAGATGGCTTCGTATCAAATACACCCAGATCTATTGTTTCTTGGACCTTGTCAAACCTTGGTTTGAGGCCCTCCCACAACGCCGACAAATACCTACGTTGATATGTAGCGTTAGTAATCTCGTCAAACTTCAACCAAATAAACGAGGTTTTAACTGTTTCAACTTCTGGGAAATGCCAGAACACCATTGCTGCGAAGAGTTGTAGCTGTGTCGGATTTTCTCTAACTTTCCCGGTTTTATAGTCAAGGCAGTAAGCCACACTATCGTCCACAACAAGTACGTCAGCAATAGAGCGAATAAAAACGCCACTGTCAAACCAATCAACTGGGTTATTGTCTTTATCCACTGCCATATTGAATTCATAGTATTTATCTCCTGATTTGTTTTTTATAGAGTCAACAACAGAACCCCACCTTTTAAGGGTTTGTTTACCTTCTAGCCCCAAAGAATCTAGGTCTAACTCATCCTTACCGTAGTTCTCAAGGACTTCATGGACACGGTTCCCATACTCGCTAGCTTCACTACCTGCATCACGCGCTAGCTTAGTAACATATAAGTAATCAAATTTAGCTGGGCACTGCTCGAACGTACTTAATCGGCTGTATGACATCGCCATTGGTTTGGACATAAAACCCCCATTTATTTGGCATCTCCATACGACCTCCCTACTTCATACTCGCAAGCGACAGGAATGTGACCCCTGCACCACTTGGGAGTTAGTGTGAAGCATTCTTCTACGTACCGCTTTGCTTCATCTAGTTGTTCATTTGGTACGACCATCACTGCTTCATCGTGCACTGATAAGCGTACGGGATAGCGTTCGTTAACCCGCGCTGTCTGCCACATCACAATGCGCATCGCTGCGTGCTGACATAGGTTTTCTACCACCTTGGGTCCGTAGATGCGCACATCCATCCTGCCCTTTTGGTAAACCCATTCGCCTTCCTCTAACCGCAAGTCGTGATAAACGACACCCGGTTCTCCCGGCCTGCCGAAACCGTCTTTCTGTGTAATGAACCAGCCGTTATGATCTACGTTAATAAGTGAACAGCCGTTAGCTATGTCTGGTAACACTACGTCCTGACAATAGTGCCACAGATTGACGACTTTGTAATACACACTGCGATAAAGATTTACTACCTCTTGAGCACGATCAAAAGTAATCGGGTCTACCCCATCTATATAATCTGACGCTTGCCTAACCATCTCACAAAACCGCTGGGCTCCAGCACCGTACTGCAAGCCCAGCATGGCGGTCTTACCAAGAAATCGTTCCGCTTTATCAGCTTTAGTTATCTCTCTGCCAAACAGCTGGGACGCGAAGTCGCAGTACATGTCGACGCCTGCTTCAAGTTTCTCTATCGCGTCATACTGCCCTGCCAATGCCATGACGGTGCGTAGCTCGATGTTTGATGAGTCACACACAAGGACGGAATGACCTTCCGGTGCGCACAGCGCACGGCGTAGCCCAGCAGACACACCCCGAGCAGGTAGGTTCTGCCAATTTACCTTGTTGCCACCAGAGTATCGCCCAGTCGTCTTGGCCCCCCAGAAACTGAGGTATACCGGCAACGGCCCGCGCTTGGCCATGTTCAAAAATCGCAGTGCGCGAGTCTCCGCGATGGTGGTCTTAGCACCGATCCTAGCGGCCACTAGTGCCTGCACATCGGGGTTTTCGTGCTCTTGCAGTGCTGTGAATGCTCTGTCTGTACGGGCGAATGCGAAGGTCTCCTTGCCTGTCCGCGGGCTTATCTTTGTGGGTGGTGTGACGCCCAACGCTTTCAACCGCTCCGCAAACTTGTTAGCCGACATCAGCTCTGATCTATCGAGATTGGCCAGTGCCAGCAGCCCTTCTTTCCGTGCAACTTCTGTGTCGTATAGGTCTTGCATCATGTCGGTATCACCGACCAGCTGTGGCTCTGTGAACATGCGGATGGTCATGTCTATAAGACGAGCTTCGAGCGGCGGTGTGAACTTATCAAAGTGTTCCCCCATCTGTTTACACAGCCGTGTGTCCTGTATGCAGTACTCCGCGTACTCTTCGATATCTTGAGGGGTCATGTCTTCGAGGCGCTTGCCCATCATATTTGTAACTGCGGTGCCCTTCTCCCCAATGCCCAAATGCCTAGCTGTATTGGCTAGACTGTGCGAGCGCAGGAACGGGAAAACCATACGTGACTGCGACAGCGTATCCATCCACAGTTTGGGCTTTACCCCGTACCTCTGCGAAAGAATAAACCCATCGAACAGCGTGTTATGGCACCGTATGGCTACCTGTGACCAGTCTCTGTAATCATGCAGTGCCCGACGTAGTTCGTCTTCGGAGCCAGCTAATACGGTCTCTTTGCCCTCCCCATCGATCAGGCAGACCATAATCGTTTGAAACTTATCGTCGAGGATATATTCATCCGTCTGTATTTTACTGAGCGAGAAGTCTCTGTCGTAGTAAGTCTCGAAATCGCAAGTGATAATCTCCATGCTCATTCCCCGTAATTGTCGGAAGTATTGTCAGTGTGGCTGTGGTAGACGAGCGCTGTAGCCTTGCAGACTGAGCAACTAAAATTAGTCTCGATCATCTCTATACCTTCAAAGTCGTCTTGTACAACTTCATCGCCGCCCCATATCATCTGAAACCCGCATACGTAACAGTTAAAATCCATGTAAACCTCAAGCTATTGTTTGGTAAGTAAAAAAGTGGTGTAATTGTTAGTGAACTTATAGTGGTAAGTTCAACATGTACGATCTTCCTTGCGGTAGTGCTTCGCCCATCCTAGTGATGGGCGTTTTTTATTCCTCTTCCTCTTCCTCCTCGTCTAGCCAGTGGTTCTTGTACACCCCTTCACCCTCGATGTAATCGGAGTAGTCGTTGTAGGGGTCATCCGTTATTGAGCATGGTTCTTTGCCCATATCAAGCTTCCTCAGTAGTTTAGTGGGTTGGTAGTTAACGGCCCCTCGGCCGTTCCTATATCGTACTCGCGCATTACTCTTGCCCTCGCTAGCACTGCGATACACTGTGTCAGTTCTACTGGGTCTATTGCAACTGTAAAGTGTTGTTCACCCGTCTCACTAACTTTTATGTAGTGTAGCTGTAAGTAGGAAAGCAGAGTCGATATAACATCGGCTTCGGTCTTAATTTGCTCGCTCATACTTTACACCCTCTGTTTCTAAGGATTGATGCTAAGTCAGCCACGAGTATTGGAGTCTCCGCTATCTTTTCGTGGTTTGGATTTGCGCGCATTTGTTGCCGTAGCATAGTCGCACAAGCAAACGCGATTAATTCATCGACGCGGCTGTTGGGCATCTCGTCGTACTCAGCGCCGCAATGCAGGCATTTCGTGACTGACACGTGGTTGAAATAATTATCTGTCTCGCACTCGCAGTCCCAATACATGTCGTTTGTGTGTATTGCAGTCATAGTGTGTTCTCCTTAATCCCGTGGGAATTAGCAAAGTTAATAAGTTCTTTTATCTTGCGCCGTGCTTCTTGCACCTCGCCCCACTCGAATGTGCTATTGGTGTTGGTATCCAGAATAACGTCGTTGTTGGCTTGTGAAAAACAAGTACCGGACAGCGCATCGAACATACGCAGTAACGTCGCCGACTCATCCGGCTTTATAGGCTTTTGCCATATGGCGAATCCGTCAGCCTCGGCCATTTTGTAGTACCTCTTCAAAGTATTAGGCGACACCTTAAAAATTAGCCCCAAGCTTTCCCAGCTTGTACGTCGCGTACGTAGCTGAAACACTTCGACCATTTCCTCTTTTGTTAGCTTCATAGCTAAAACCGCGGGCTATATAAAACTGTCGCAACCACTTGCCCACGGTGCACGATGTCATAGTGCTGACCCACTTTCTCCGCACCTCTGGCTTTCATCTCTTGTATGACAACCACGAGAGATCGGCCTATCGTCGAAACGTAGACCGTGCTTTCTTCCTCGTCGACTGTCATCCAGTCAGGATCAACGTCAAGGCTGACCCCCAGCTCTTCAAACCCACGGACAAGTTTGCTTTCTATTCGCGTCAGTCTGTGGGCGGGGCTGTTGTAATTGTTAGATTTCGACATTGGCTACTACTCCAAATTTTGGTTGATTAGATCGCTGGCTACCGCCAGTGTTGGCCCAGATGACTGGACAGTGTGGTTCCTTACACTCGTCAGTATTACCCTCAAGGTCTGTGAAGTACACAAGGCCCACGGCCTCGGGCATCTCGTCTTCGAGGTAGTCGAACACTGGCTTGAACCGTGTGCCGCCACCGCCACGACATGATAGTTCTACGTCGTCACCTTGCTGGAAATCCTGTATGCGCTGTATCTGTGTGTCGCAATACACGACACGTATGAACGCTGGATTAAGATCATTGACTAACTGCTGTATCTCGTTAGCAATCTGCTCAAGCTCGCGCTGGGTCATGGACGCGGATGAGTCGACACCAAACAACACCGGACCCAGACCTTCACTGTACAGACTAGGCAGGTACGTACCTTGCGCAATGAACCGACGAGACGGCCGACGGTAGGTGTAGTCGTCGTTAGATGCAGAGGTCATCATCGCCCGCGTCTCGTTACGCCAGTCGACGCGCGACTTGCCGGTACCCTTGAGTATGTTGTCAATAAGCGCGCTACCTTGCCCGCAAGCCTTGGCCATCTCTGCTGATGCTTGGATGGTTGCTTCGAGGTCAGTCATGGTCGCGTCACTGGGTGCATCCATCAGGTCACCAGTACCGTCAAAGCCCCCCGCTTGTGCGTCACTGTCCCCGTCTTCGCCACCTCCACCTCCACTGCCAGACTGTTGTTGATCCTCATCTTGGTCTTTCTGCATACGCTTGTAGACATACTCAGAATCCATGCTGTCGCGTACCCACCCAACAAACACACCGCCCTCTGGTAGTTGGTATTGCTTAGAGCGTATGTACGCATTGATGATGGCATCGTTAGCGAAGTTCCATAGTTTGGGGTCACGCTCGCCACGCCGCCACATGTGCATGAGAATTACGTGTAACGACTCGTGTAGCGCAAGCCCGAACAATTCCTCATCACTACACTTATCCATGAAGTCAGGGTTGTAGATGACGCGAGTTCCATCGGTCGCCGCAGTCGGTACCTCATCAGATATCTCGCGTTTAATACGAGTCATAACGGCCGCGATGAACGGCTCGCGCAGACTCAGCTTAGAGTAGGCTATTCCCAGCCTGTTTTCGTGTATGTAAGACATAATAAATCTCCAGTAATTAAGTTATTCCCGTGGGAATTAGTCTTGCTCAAGTTCATACAGCACATGTATATGTTGCCTTGCTTTATCGACTGAGTCGAATGGAATCAGTGCGCCGAAGTCACCAAGGTCAACGTACGCAATACCCTCTGTCGACTCGACTATTCTAGCAAAGAACCTGATGTTGTTTGGCAATGTCTCTATATTCCTGCCAGTACGAGGGTCGTATAACTGAACAGCCACAACAAATACATTATTGGTCTGTTCAGCTAATACGTATTTCGCATTCCTATGCTTAAACCCTCTTGAAGGCATCAGCGTTTGCGGCCGCCCACTGGCTGAAAGCCGCACTCGTAGCAATAGACTTATCGCGCTTGTACGCCAGCTTCATAACTAGTGTCTGAACGTCACCCGGTAGTTGCTGCAAAAACAACCACGCGTTGTCGAAGTTATCGCGGCTTACCCGCATGGCTAACCCCATCGCTACGCAGTACACCACGTTGAGTTCTTTGGGTACGTCACACGCTACACCCGCGAGTATGTCATCGATGCGAGGCATACTTTCCCAAATACGTAGGTGCGTCTCGAACACGATTGCCGCTTCATCGCCAATGTCGCCCTTGATCATCTCGACACGGTCTTGTGAAGGTAGGTCGAGTTGGATTAGATCAGACACGGCGAACCACGAGCGTGGGCTGGGGAACGCTTTGATGTCACTACCACCCTCGAACTTGTGCAGTAGGTCAGGTCGATCACGTAGGAAAGACAAAACCTCTGCCGCAACGTCTTGCGTCACTGCGTAGTTGGTGAAGTCATCTAGCGTTGTATCGACTGATATGTCACACATGCGATTCTGCAATGGTGCCGCAAGGTTGAACGTCACACCACGATCGGACTTGTTGTTACCGGCCGCGACGATCATCCACGTGTCGGGGATACCGTAGTCCTCTGGCGTTAGCGTTAGCTGGTACGCCGCAGACTGTACCGCTGGCGGTGCGCTAGTGATCTCATCTAAGAAGATGATCCCAGACCCAGACTGCGGTAAGAAGTCAGGTCGACCCCACACTGTGCGACCGTCTACGATATGTGGGATACCGCGAAGGTCTGTCGGGTCCATCTGTGCGAGACGCAGGTCGATGACACCCTGCCAGTCCTTGACATGGTCAGCCAGCAAGTTAGAGGTTTGCTTGACGACATCAGACTTGCCAATGCCCGACGGCCCACGCAGGAATACGGTGCGCCTACGTGTGTTTTCGTTGAGGTACCGCTTAACTAGAACAGGTGTTACATGTTGAATACGCATAATAAATCTCCAGTAATTAAGTTATTCCCGTGGGAATTAGCTGTCGTCGTTTAGCGCAAGCACAGCCTGTGCGTACACTGCTTGGTTAACGGGTTTTATACTGATGTCGGACTCACTGACATCTTTGGTGAATTTCCACGCGTGCCCGTCGCTGTCGCGTGCCCACTGCTTCTCTATAAATTCTACTTTGCCCTCTAACAACTGAAACGCCTGCATAGCAAGGTCAGCATCTACAATGGCATCGCGTATGGTTATCATAACTTTCATATTATCTCCTTAGTCATCAAGTAATGAGTCGATAGCCGCGAGTAGTGCAGACGTATCAGCCTCGGTTTTTTCCCGTGCGGCTTTGCTATTGCGTAGCTCGTCAGGGGATGGGGTAGCGCCCGCCACACTCAACGCAAGCTTAGACACGCTGGCAGGCATGACCTCCATGAAGTCATACAGCAAACTTATCTCATGTGCGATGTCATCGCAAACGGAGTCACGAAAGATCGGCGACTTGACCTCAACTAGGCCAGTGCGTTTGTCAGTGGTAACACGGTCGTCTTTAGACACGGTATCGTTGAGACGAGTGATCACAGTACGCAACCGCTTGAGCGGCTCGGACATCAGATCATTCATGCGATCGTTCGCTTGCTTCTCTGCTCTGGCCATCAATGCCTCGGCCGCGTCACCTTGCATCTGCACACGGAAATCTGTGCTGTCAGTGACTGGCTCAACAATGACCTCGAAGCTAAACTGCTTGCGCAACTCGGCCACGTCGGGGTAGTCGTCGTCATTGAACATGTCACCTTGTGACCGTCGTGCCTCGTCGAGTACGTTGACCCAGTTCTGCAAAAAGGCAGTGACACTCTGATCAAACTGCAACTCGTACTTGCCCATGCAATCCATGAAGTCCATGAACCGTGGGTTGGGCAGTATGAATTTGCTACGCGTCCATGGGTAAGACTCGCTCCCCATGTAAGTACGTGCCGCACTTTCTATTGCCCGTATGGGTGACACCAGATGTTTCGGATACAGCTGCTTGCGATACTCACCGGCATGTCGTGCGTTGTTGGCGCGCTCTGCGGCGTCGGTACCTTTTGCGTCTACTTTAGTCATCTGCGGCTTCTTGACCGACAGCGACACTAAAAGAGCATTTTCTTTAAGGCTCATTGTGTTTCTCCTTATTCCCATGGGAATGGCTAGTTAATAAGTACAAAAGTTAATAAGTAGGCTGAGTCTCCCCAGCCATGTGACCATTATCTCACTCAGGTGATACTAAGGCAAATTAGTCGAGTTTTTCCCACCTGAAATCGTTGGCTTCTTTGTTACACATATCTTCCCAATATGCGCGCAGTTTCGGATCGGCTTGCAGTTTTTGTATAGCCCTGTCGTAGACGTGCCTCGCACCTTGCCGAGACAACCCCACGCGGTCGCCTATCTCTTGAAACGTGACCTCTGAATTGCCGTAGGTTATATCAATATCGTGAGGCATCAGGTGTTCTCCTTTAGTCGATGTACAAGTAATGGTAGGTCTTCCCGCTGGAACTCATCTAATTGCGGGTATTCAATCTCCAGTATGCTCACGACCTCGTGCGGGTAATACCTACCCCGCAACAAAGTCTCCGCTCTCTCCAGTATGTGGTAATTCATGCGTCAAGCTCCCTAAATACTTGCAACATGCGCTTGTGCTCGTGAGCTGGCTTTTCCAAGACCATGTCGTAATAGGCCTCGTCATCGTGGGTCTGCTCGACTGCCCGCACCCAGTTCTTCATCTCGGGACTGGTGTTACCGACGTTCGCTTTCTGCATCTCGTACATCTCTTCTAGATCCAGCGTCATGTTGCGCCGTGCCAACCGTGCGAATGCCCGTGCCTGTTCGATCCAACGTGTCACCGTACGGTGTCGCGTATTGCGTTTGACTCCACGTGCCAATGCTTTGTGCCACGAGTGCATGGTCGTTTCCATTTGCACCGATATCTGCGACGAGTACCGGTTGCGAGTGTCAAAGCTGTCAGAGTACTCGCCCAAGTCGAACCTATATATAGGTACCTCGACCGTCTTTTCAAGTGTGAACCCAAGGTCGGCACAGTATGAACTGCGCGCGTTGAACCCGACGGCCGCCATGTATTTATCCATGTGTCGACGTGTGGTCGCTGACGCCTGCTGAATGTTGAACCAAAGCTCAAACTTGCGAGCCTTGAAGTTGTAGACCAACTCGACCATCGTCGCTTCGTACGATTTGGCTTTGAGTATGGTTGCAGCTCGCGGCGTTGACCGTGGGTACCGTGCACGGTCGTATGACCCATCCTCCAACGGCTTAAACCAGTCGAGCCACTCAAGGTAGATGTCATAACTCAGCGTATCGCTACGTTTAACAGTCAGGGGCGGACGGAAGGTGCCGCCAACAAAAGACCCCGGTGTGTGCGTCTTGCGAGTGTAGACTTGATCCAGCTTGTGGAAGTCTTCCCAGCGTGAGCCTTGGCTAACAAGGCCGTGCAGAGTTTCGCGGAATGACTGAAAGAACTCCGCGTTAGTCTGCGGACGTGTAATGAACGATGTAGGTTTTTTCTCTGGCATGGTATGCCCTCCAGTTAGTCAGTAAGTTATTCCCGTGGGAATAGTCAGTTAGTTGTTGCAGGGTTTTTCAGTGCGCCCTAGTGCACAGTTACAGGGGTGTAAATATTGATGAGCGCGCAGGTAGCAAGTGTGCCGGTCACGCTGTCCTCACAAAAGTTAAGGTACCGCGATGATTCTTGCAAACCTAGTGTGTCATCATCCTTTACCACTTCAAACATCACGGTGTCTGGCAATTCCTCGCACCACTCTTTTAGCAGGTAGTAGTCGCGGTCATCTAAGTCACTAAAGTCATCATTAAACAAAGCGACCAAAAAATGCTCGGCCACTGGCATTGATTTATACAAGAACATTGTCGTCACCATTTCCTCTATTCCCACGGGAATAATTAGTCTCTAAGTATCTATAAAAAGTTGGGGGCAGGCGAGAAAAAACTAAAAAAACTAAAAAAACTCGCCTGACGGTTTTCCCCCAGCTCACAACTATTATCTCAAGCCCCAGCCTTTAAGTAAAACGTGGCAGACTTTTCAACCACGTGTTTGGGCTGTTTTTGGTGCAATCTAAAGAAATCTAATAATTCCGGCGTTTTTGATGGGCGTGGGTGCGCGTAAGTCATTGATTATTAAGAATTAGATGAAAGCTAGATTTTGTAAGTTATTGATTTATAAGCGTTTAGTTTTTTAGTAATCGCGTAAGTCATTGATTTTCCTAGCTTTAGACGATTAGACGGGATCTGAGAGAGGTTGCAGATCTGAAGGCAAAGAAAACCAAGACCGCCACGCGGCTTGAAAAGGCCAGTAATTCCAGATTTTACCTCTCTATATCTTAATCTATAAACTATTTATCTATTATACTTACTTACTGCCTGCCTATGCCCCGCAAGCCCTTGATATATAAGGGTTTTTATTACGTCACTGTTATGGTATTTAGGCATTCTTAGATTGGCGGTTTCTCATTTCATCTAATCCTTATAAATCAATGACTTAGCCGTCTAAGAATCGTTGACTGTTATGACAGCCACGCGCTTATTTCGTCGCAAACTGCGGCCTTATTCCCGTGGGATTAGCGCCGTTTATTAGGCAGGCCATGAGGCGCGCTCGGTCATGTGATAGTAGGGCAGCGCCACGCCATGTGATAGTAGGCTACGACATGATAGTAGTGTGGTGGAACGAAAAAAATGGGGGCTTGCGCCCCCGTGTGGTTACTTGCGCTTGCGCGTGATATTGAAACCGGCCTCCGCCAGTTTGGCCTTGAACTCCGCAAAAAACGCCGCGTCGTCTAAACCTTGCACGACCGTGTTGATCACTGCGCCACGCTGATCTGTGCTGGTGTCCAGTTTGGCAGGCGACAATCGCACGGCCTGCTCCGCCGTTTCCGACTTGGCCTTACGTCCAGCGCCTTCACGACGGCCCATTCCGTTATCGTCGCGGATGGCTTTCGCGGCCGCCTTCATAACATGCTTTGATTGGTCTACAGCTTCGGCCGCCGTGGTCTGGATTTCCTCACCACGCACCTCGATCGATACCGGAGAGTCTGCGCAAGCCAACAGCGTTAACGCGTCTTTAAAATTTGACCGGACATTTGCGTCACCGTCGATCTGTTCCGCGTAGCATAAGACCACTACATCGATGCGAGACTTCAGCGGGAGTTTAGCGTCCAGCTGTCGCGCCGCCGCCTTCGCGGCCGCCTTGCATGATGCGAGCATTGTGGCGCTTGCGTTACGCGCTTTCGTGATGTGTTGCACGACCTCCGCCATGGGCTTAATCGTGGTTTGAGGTACTGCTGTTTTTTCAATAGGCATAATGGCCTCCAGTTAGTTAGTCAGTAATTCCCGTGGGAATAAGCCGGAACCGCTCCGACAGGTAAATAGTCTCATCTACTGGCTGTTATGTCCACCAGCTATAAGGAATCACATGATAGTAGTTAGGCTTCTCTCCTAAACCACAATTACTATCACAGCCGAGGGCCGCACACAAAAAAGGGG
>Ga0213863_10000331_pt1 | contig 37520 bp, 30 predicted proteins | sample PICome_8_FD_160128 | JGI IMG/M metagenome (GOLD analysis project Ga0213863, IMG submission 160128) | Coastal seawater microbial communities near Pivers Island, North Carolina, United States - PICO497 | ecosystem: Environmental > Aquatic > Marine > Coastal | place: USA: North Carolina... | reverse complement strand
AATTTCACGGCAATAAATTCAACAAATGAGCCCGTTTTAGCTACTATTACTGTGACACCTGAATTTGAATTTGATGGAAAAGCTTGTATAGGCGAGGACAAGATTTTTACTATTACCGTTAACCCTACAGCACAAGTAGATGAAATTGCTGACCAGGTAGTATGTAATGGCGATACTACTTCTGTTGTCGAATTTACAACACAGAACACAGAAGATGCAACGACTTATACATGGATAAATGATACTCCAAGTATTGGTCTTTCAGCTAGTGGTAGTGGAAATATTCTTGCTTTCACAGCAACTAATTCATCTACAGCGCCAATTGTAGCTACTGTTACTGTGACACCTGAATTTGAATTTGATGGAAAAGTTTGTGCCGGCGAGGACAAGACTTTTACTATTACCGTTAACCCTACAGCACAGGTTGATCAACCTTTAGACCAAGTAGTTTGTAATGGCGAGGATGTCAACGTGGTATTTACTACACAGAATACTTTAGGTTCAACTTCGTATAGTTGGGTGTCAGATATCCAAATCGGAGCGGGTCTATCAGGAAATGATAATATGAATTTCACGGCAATAAATTCAACAAATGAGCCCGTTTTAGCTACTATTACTGTGACACCTGAATTTGAATTTGATGGAAAAGCTTGTATAGGCGAGGACAAGATTTTTACTATTATAGTAAATCCCAACGCAGAGATGAATGATGTTGAAGACCGAGTTGTTTGTCATGGTGAATCAACAGAATCAATAATTTTTTCTACAAATAACTTAAATGGCGTAATGACTTATAGTTGGACAAATGACACTCCAAGTATTGGTCTTTCAAGTAGTGGCAGCGGCGATATTCTTTCATTTACTGCAGTCAATACAATTAGTACTCCAGTTAATGCTACCATTACCGTAATTCCAACATTTGGATTTGACAATGTTGTTTGTGTTGGTGAAGAAAAGACTTTTACTATTACAGTAAATCCAACAGCTCAAGTTGAGCAACCACAAGACCAAACCGTATGTAATGGAGATGATGTAACTGTTGAATTTTTTACAAATAATGCAGTTGGTAATATTTCATATTCTTGGTTTACAGATACTGATATTGGATTAGGACTGACCGGTGAGGGAGATTTAAATTTTACTGCAGTGAATTCAACAACTTCTCCGTTAAGTGCTAATATTTCAGTTGTTTCGACTTTTGAAGATGGGGTAAATAATTGTACTGGGACAGTCAGAAATTTTGTAATAAAAGTTAATCCAACGGCTCAGGTTAATGAAATTCAAGATATTTTTATATGCGAAGGAGAAATAAGTTCAGTAATTGATTTTACAACAATTAATTCTAATGGTGTTGTTTCTTTTACGTGGACTAATGACAATATAGATATCGGGTTAGCCTCCAATGGAGTGGGGCCTATCGAATCCTTTATTGCTCAAAATCCAACTAATGAAATTATCGTATCCAGTATAACAGTTACCCCGTCATATTCAAATGATGGTATTTTATGCTCTGGTCCTTCAAAAGATTTTTTAATTTCAGTTAGTCCTAAACCTGAAATGAATGAAGTTATAACAAACGTTAATTGTAGTTACTCTGAGCCATTATGTGTTGCAAGTATTGAAATCTCCCCAGATGGAATTGGACCTTTTACATACGAATGGGTTTCACTTGACGGAAATCTAATTAACGATCCATCAAATCAAAATCAGTTTGATTTGTGTCCTGGATCCTACAGAGTTACAGTAACTGATGGATCAAATTGTGATTATTCTTATGAATATGAGGTGAGCCCCCCCCAACCCATTGAATTTTCATTAGTTACACTTACCAATCTTTCTTGTAATAATATTGGTTCCAATTTTTGCGATGGGAGTATAGAAGTTTCAACTGATGGAGGATCTTATCCCTATGCCTTGCAAGAATGGTACACTGAGACAATCCCGGGGTCTGGTGATTTCGATTTAGGGCCACTTGTAAATATCAATAGTCCCAATCAACTAGTTAATGCATGTCAAGGGAATTATGTATATAAAGTGTTAGATGCTAACGGTTGTGAATTTATTTCTCCTGTTTACACTATAGATGCCGCACCTAGTCAAGTCAATGTTTCAGAAACAATCTCTAATTTTAATGGATATAATATTGATTGTTTTTCTTCAAATACGGGTAATATTAATATAGAGGTGTCAGGCGGGTCCGGAATATTTGATTATTCTTTCACCAATGATCAAACGGGTCAAATTATAGATTTATCTCAAAACCAGTTTGGACCACTGAACTTAGTTTTTGATTTTTTAACTGCTGGTGATTACACATTAATCTTAATTGATTCAAATTGCTCTAGCGAAATTATTAGAAATTATAGTCTGACACAGCCTGATGAATTGCAAATAGTAGCTACTCTAGTTAGTCCACCAAGTTGTTTCTCAGGTTTAGCTACTTATGATATTTCAGCTACAGGAGGCGTACCTCCATATACAGGAACAGGTTTACAAAGTATTCTAAGTGGACCAGTATCTTTTACAGTCAATGATTCTAATGGCTGCTCTGATGATTATTCAACTATTGTAAATGAACCAGAAGAACTCTCTGTTGAATATTCAGCAGAAGACGCTCTTTGTTATGGGGAAAATGGATTAATAATAATTAATCCAGATGGAGGTACCGGAATAATAACAGTCAATATTTATGATCAGAACTTTTTGTTCATTGAAAGTTTAAATACTTCTCAAAATACGCCTATATCATTTAGTCAACCTAGTGGGGCATACTTTTTTGATTTTTATGATGCAAATGACTGTTACTATGGGCCTCAATTAGTTGTAATAAATGAACCTGAGCCTATTTTAGTTGACATAGAAGTAATACAGCCAAATTGTGATACCGATCCTGCATGGAGTTTTAATAATGGATCAATTTGTATATCTATCAATGGAGGTAATAATCCTGCACCAATTGGAATTAATTGGGTAGATAACGGCAATGGTCAATGGTGTATAACAGATTTGTCTGAGGGAATCTATTCGGTTGCGGTAATTGATGAAAATGGATGTGAGCCGATTAATGAAATTCAAAACATAATTTTAACAACTCCTACATCAATATCAGTAGATTTTAATAGCTCGATTGAAGTTGATTGTGAGAATAATATCATTACTCAAACTAATTTTATATTTATTGATGGAGGCCAACCCCCTTATGAAATTACGTGGTCTGGGGGGGGTTCTGATCCGCTTAATCCAAATGTAATGGAAACTTCTGTTGAGGGTAACTATTCGGCCTTTGTTAATGATCAGCACGGAATCATAAATGGTTGCCCGCCAATTGAATTCCCTTTAGATCCTATATCATTTTTTGAATTTGGACTTGCTGAGTTTACAATGAGCTCTGCGAATAGTGATTTTTGTGATGTTTTTGCTGTATCAGATCCAATATCCTTTACAAATATTTCAACTGGAGATATTACTAGTTTTTCATGGGATTTTGGCGATGGTTCACCTACACAGAATGGAGTTGATACTCCTGTACATATATATGACGCTCTTGGATCTTACACCATTAGCTTAACGGTCGAGGATTTATACGGTTGCTTTGACACCTATTCTCAGACTATTGATATCACCAAGGGTTATGAAATTATTTTACCAAATGCGTTTACACCAAATGGAGATGGAATAAACGAAACCATCAGGCCAGTTTCTAATTGTATGACAAAAATTAAAATGAGTGTTTATGACACTTGGGGCTCCTTAATTTACGTTGAGGTAGCTGAAAATCAAGATATTTATGGTTGGGACGGAACTATTGATGGAAATCCTGCTGAAAATGGAAATTACATAATGGTCGTCGAGGCAACAACATTCAACGGAGCTGTTATTGATCTTAATGGACCTGTAACCCTTATCAAATAATCAGTATGAAAAAAGCACTTTATATATTTGTAATTCTAACATTTTCTAAGGCCTTTTCTCAAGACCCGATTCACACTCAATTTTTTATGGTTCCTGAAACCTTAAGTTCGAGTTTTACTGGGGCTAAACAATCTACACGAGCGGGTATAATTCATCGGACTCAGTGGCCAGGATTAAACTTTAGTATAAATACTCAATTTGCGTTTGTAGATAACTGGTTCGAGGAAATAAACAGTGGTGTTGGGATTAGTGTTTTAAACCATAAAGAAACAACTACTCGTTATAATTTTACTCAAGTAAACTTAAATTATGCATACCAATTTCCAATATCTGAAGAGTGGAATGTACGTCCAAGTATTTCTGTGGGTTATGGGGCTAAAGACTTCGGTTTTCAAAATCTAGTTTTAGAGGATCAAATCAATATTTTTAGCGGTATAATAAATGTCAACAGTATTGATCCTATAAATCTTAATGAATCGATTAGATTTTTAGATTTTAGCGCCTCTGTTTTGTTTAACTCAGATAACTCATGGGTAGGCTTTACTGTGAAGCATTTGAATCAGCCTAATATTTCAATGGAAATGGAAGGTCAGGATAATTTAGAAATGTTTATGTCCATGCACGGATCTTTTTATATCCCTTTTGGAGACTACAGGAGTGATAATAAATTATTTGTTTTGGCTAATGGTATGATGCAAGGTGCTTACAACCGATTCGATTTGGGGGCTAAATACGAAATGGATCGTTTTGCATTTGGACTTTTAGCTGCTACAAATCCAATAAAGACAGATCCTAATAGTCATTTTTTGACTTCCATCAATGCCTTTGTTGGCATGGATTGGGAGGGGTTCCGTTTTGGGTACTCCTATGATTTTAATGTAACCGAAATTGGACGAACAGGTGGAGTTTATGAACTATCAGTAAGCTATGATTTCTTAAATAATGATAACTGTTTCGGTTGTCCTGACTATTAATTAAATAAATATTATTTTTATACTCTAAAGCACTCCCATGCCCAAGCGTGTAAAAATTATTGAATGCCCTAGAGATGCCATGCAAGGTATAAAAACTTTTATTCCTACTGCGCACAAAGTTCAGTATATTCAATCCCTTTTGCGTGTAGGCTTTGATACTATAGATTTTGGTAGTTTTGTTTCACCTAAAGCGATACCCCAGATGCAAGACACCGCTGCTGTTCTTGCTCAATTAGATTTAAGTTTAACCATGAGTAAACTCCTTGCTATTGTTGCAAATGTTCGTGGGGCTAAGTCGGCAGTAGCGTTTAAAGAGATAGACTATTTAGGCTTTCCATTTTCGATTTCTGAAAATTTTCAAATGCGGAACACGCATAAAACTATTGCTCAGTCGGTAGAAGTCTTAAAAGAGATTTTAGACACCGCCCATCAGAACGATAAAGAACTTGTAGTTTATTTGTCAATGGCCTTTGGAAATCCTTATGGTGATCCATGGGATGTTGATATAGTGGGGGAGTGGACTGAGAAATTACAGAAGATGGGGGTTAAAATATTGTCTTTAAGTGACACTATTGGCTCATCCTCTAGATCAACAATATCATATTTATTTTCTCATCTTATCCCTGCTTATCCATCAGTGGAATTTGGAGCTCATTTACACACCCACCCATCAACATGGTATGACAAGGTAGATGCTGCTTACACAGCTGGTTGTTTACGTTTTGATGGTGCAATTCAAGGCTTTGGAGGTTGTCCTATGGCTAAGGACGAATTGACTGGGAATATGCCTACAGAAAAACTCATTTCGTATTGTACAGCTCAAAAAGCAGAAAATAGCCTCAATGTACTCGCCTATGAAAGCGCGCACAATGAGGCATCTAAATTGTTTTCTAAATACTTCTAAAATTGAAATTCAATCCCTGCATAAATTCCAAAAGGATGACCGGGTCTAAACCCAGCTGGAACTTTTGAAACAGCATATGTGTTGTCAAAAACATTAATCACCATTCCGGTTATACTCAAGTTGTTTTTGATGTGGTATTTTCCAGAGAAGTCAACTATAAAATTAGAAGTAATACCATTATTCCTGTTAATTGACTCTGTTCCAGCAGATGTTCTAAAAGCTCCGTTTTGTCGTCCATTCAGGTGGAGTTCGAATTTGTTGTGCTCTAACGAAATGGAAGTATTGAATTGATGCTTTGCAATGTAAGGGAGTTCATCTCCAGTTTCCACTTCCCCCCACAAGTCTTCATCACTTCCGAAATTATTTTGAAATGTTGCATCAGTTAATGTATAGCCAAATGTGAGCGGCATCGAAAATTTTGAGTTTTTTTCCATCAAATCATAATTCAACAGAAGTTCAAGTCCTTTGACACTTACCTCACCTGCATTGAATTGATCTAATGAGCCTGTTCCGCCGCTAGCCGCTAAATCGCTACCCAAAAGATTGCTGTAATCGTTGTAAAATGCAACAGCTTCACCTCTAATTCCTCTATAGTTAAATCGTGTTCCTAATTCGTAATTAATACTTTCTTCCGCCTTTTGTCCCGATTGATTTCCTGGTGGTGAAAACCCTTTATGGATGCCAGCAAAAATTGAGGTTAAATTGTTTACCTTATAGTTAATTCCAATACCAGGAATGAAAATCGCTACATTATTATCTCTTGTCGAAAGATCATTGCCGCTTCTGTTTGGGTCGTCACTACCAAAGTTTTCTCTTTGAAGCTTGATATCTTCGTATCTGATACCGGGAGTGACCGTTAAATTTTTATATTTAAATTTATATAAAATTGAAGCTGCAAATGCTTTAGCGCTGCTAATTCGGTTTGCATCCGAGCCACGTGCTGCAGCAGTGGTCAAATTCATCTGTTGGTTGATTATATTGTATCCATCTTTCCATTGAAAACGATCTTCTTCATCATAATGATAGCGGAGGCCAATTTCTAAATCGTGAAATACTTGTTGGCCATTCCAGTGAAAATCTAATTTTGTTTGAATTCCCTTGGATATATACGCTCTATTGTTAGCTTTTACTAATAAAGCATCCGCTGCAGAATTTGATGTGCCTCTTATGACATCCATATAAGATGTGTATGCAGTTGGGTTATTCACTATTGATGCAATTTTTACTTTATCTCCATCAACAACTACATCATTTAATTTATACCAATTTCTTGAAAAACCGTTATAATATCCACTGGTTGTAATTTTTAAAAAGTTAGAAAAGTTCAATTCATGGGTTAATAAAAACTGCTGGTGTTTATTTGTCATTTTATCCTTTTGAGAGGCTGCATAACGGGCAAAAGGAGATTGGTCAAAATCAGACTCGGTAAGGCCTAAGTAAGTTTCATTTGAAACTTCATCTGAATATTGAAACTTAAAGGTCAGTGCTTGATTGTATTTAGCTGTCTCTTTGCTTTTGATTTTAAATTTAGCAACTACATCATTTTTGTCAAATCCTGTATTTTGATTATCTAAAAGGTCTTTAAATCCTTTAGAGTTGTTTTTTAGGTATTCTAAAGAATATCCAAATTGTGATTTGGAATCGCCAATCCTGACATGTGTTTGGTGTGTATTGAAACTTCCGTAACTTGATTTAAGACTTCCTTTAAATGCATTCGGAATTTGATTACTTACCAAATTAATAGCCCCTCCGGTTGTAAATGGACCATACTGAATTTGACTACTTCCTTTTAATATTTCTACTGCTTGCATGCGCGCAATTGATGGAAAATAATATGCCGCAGGTGCACTGTAAGGAGCAGGAGCTATCAAAACACCATCTTCCATAATCGAAATTTTCGCACTTCTCTCTGGAGAAGTCCCTCGTAAACTAATATTTGGACGTAGTCCAAAACCATCTTCCTCGTAAATTGAAACACCTGGAACAGTTCTCAAAACACGATTAATATCAGTATATCCAAATTTTTCTAATTCTTGTGGAGAAAGGTAGTATGAAGAACCAGATCTGTTTTCAGCCTCATATTTACTCCCAAAAATCACTTTTGTGCTTATAAAGACTTGATCTAATTCCTGAATTGAATCATTTGATTCTGTTTTGGTTTGTTGAGCATTTATATTTACTATACACATTATGGTTAGTAGTAATATGCGGTATTTCATTTAATTCTTATTTAGACTGATTAAAAATAATATTGGTTTTCTGTGACAAATATACAAACCATTTTTAGTTTTGACAAAATTTATTTAGATTAATTATAAATAAAATAAATAATCTCTGTTAGTAGCCTCGATATTATTCCTTGTTGTAGTTATAAATACCAAAAAAAGCCCTAAATTTGCATGCAATTAAACCTAATTGCAATGCAAGCACACCTTTCAAAAATTGTTGGCGAAGGTCTTACCTACGACGACGTACTTCTAATTCCTGCTTATTCTGAGGTATTACCACGAGAAGTTAGTATAAAGACTAGCTTTACACGCAACATAAGCCTAAACGTTCCTATAGTCTCTGCAGCTATGGATACCGTTACTGAAAGTGCAATGGCTATTGCCATAGCGCGTGAAGGAGGTATTGGTGTTTTGCATAAAAATATGTCTATAAGTCAACAAGCTATTGAAGTCCGAAAAGTTAAACGTGCGGAAAGCGGTATGATCATTGACCCTGTCACACTCGATTTGGATGCTATTGTGAGTGATGCTAAGAACAGTATGCAAGAACACAGTATTGGCGGGATTCCAATTGTCGATGCAAATGGATTTTTGAAAGGAATTGTAACCAACAGAGATTTAAGATTTGAAAAAAACAATAATCGTCCCATCACTGAAGTGATGACCTCTCAAGATTTAGTTACGACTTCTGAGGGGACTTCTCTACAACAAGCTGAAGTTATTCTTCAGGAGAATAAAATAGAAAAACTTCCAGTTGTTGATGGAGATTTTAAGCTCATTGGATTAATAACTTTCCGTGATATTACCAAACTTACTCAGAAGCCTATTTCTAATAAAGATCATTATGGTCGTTTGCGCGTAGCAGCGGCTATTGGTGTTACAAATGATGCAGTAGAGCGTACTTCCGCACTTGTTCAATCTAGTGTGGATGCTATTGTTATAGATACAGCGCATGGACACACCAAAGGCGTGGTGTCAGTACTTAAAAACATTAAAAAGGAGTTTCCAGAATTAGATGTAGTTGTAGGGAATATTGCTACAGCTGAGGCAGCTAAGTATTTGGTTAACGCTGGTGCCGATGCTGTTAAAGTTGGAATTGGTCCCGGTTCTATTTGTACAACAAGAGTTGTTGCAGGGGTTGGTTTCCCTCAATTCTCTGCTGTGCTTGAAGTTGCAGCTGCACTAAAAGGTTCGGGTGTTCCTGTTATTGCCGATGGTGGAATTCGTTACACTGGAGATATTCCAAAAGCCCTAGCTGCAGGAGCCGATTGTGTAATGTTAGGTTCATTGCTGGCTGGCACCAAAGAATCCCCAGGGGAAACCATTATTTATGAAGGGCGTAAGTTTAAGTCTTACAGAGGTATGGGTTCTGTAGAAGCCATGAAAGAAGGAAGTAAGGATCGTTATTTCCAAGACGTCGAAGATGATATTAAGAAGTTAGTACCAGAAGGTATTGTAGGCCGCGTCCCTTACAAAGGAGACCTTTATGAAAGTATTCATCAATTTGTTGGTGGTATTCGTGCGGGTATGGGCTATTGTGGCGCTAAAGACATAGAAACGCTAAAAGAAAACGGGGAGTTTGTCAAAATTACATCTTCTGGAATCAGTGAAAGTCACCCTCATAATGTCATGATTACCAAAGAAGCACCCAACTATTCGCGATAGGCTTGCGTACATTAATCAATTTTTTTACTTTTAAATTCTTTTAAAATATTTCGCTATGCGTGCATTTTTTTTGCTCACAATTTTTCTATTTCTATCCCCAATTTTTGGTCAAGAACAACGAAGCACCTCAGAAGTTTTAATGACTATAAACAACGAGGAAATTACAGTTGATGAATTCATAAATGTTTATGAGAAAAACATCAACTTAGTTCAGAATAAACAACAAAATAGTATTAAAGATTATTTAGATCTTTACATTAACTATAAATTGAAGCTGGCTGAAGCAAGGTCTCTGGGCTACGATAAAAAAGAGAGCTACTTGAGTGAATACAAAGGCTATAAAGAACAACTTATTAAAAACTATCTTACGGATAAAAAGATTACAGAAGAATTACTTCAAGAAGCGTATAGTCGAAAATTAGAAGAAGTAAAGGCTCAGCATATTTTGGTTCGTTTTAATTCTCAACAAGACACACTCTCAAAGCTCAACCAAATAAAAGCCTTACGGAACCGCTTCTTAAATGAAGATTTTGAAACACTTCGAAAAGAGATACACGACGGCCAATCTATTTTTGTTGAAGATTTAGGGTATTTTTCGGCCTTCAAAATGGTTTACGATTTTGAAAATGCAGCATACAATACAGCAATTGGAGAAATTTCTCAACCTTTTAAAACACAGTTTGGCTATCATGTGGTTAAAGTCCTCGACAAAAGGCGCTCGAGAGGAAAGGCTGAGGCTGCACACATCATGATTGCAAACAATTCAAAAGACACTACTCAAACAGCTGAACAACGAATCAATGAACTTCATCGTTTATTGCTGCAAGGAGAGTCTTTTGAGAGCCTGGCTAAACAGTATTCAGATGATAAAAGTTCAGCGGCAAATGGCGGAAAATTGAAACCCTTTGCTTCTGGTGAAATTAATTCTGAGATTTTTGTCGATACAGCTTTCAATCTGAATGAGGGTGAGATTTCAACTCCGATTCAATCTCAGTTTGGATGGCACATCATAAAGTTGTATGCTCAAATCCCAGTTGAAGATTTTGAAAATATAAAATACGATTTGGAACAAAAAGTAAAACGCGACAGTAGATCTTCAATTATTAAGAAAAAAATGATTGAAGCTCTTAAAAAGCAATATCAAATTGATGCCGCAGATCTCCCCACTATTTCTAATTTGCTTGTTTATGACGACGAATCGAAAGAATGGATTTTAAAAGACAGCAGTAGGAAAAAAGTTCAGTTTATCAAAATAGAAGATCTTATTTTTACTCATGTCGATTTTTTAGATTTTCTAAATAAAAAATCCCCTAAAAAATTAAACAGGGTACAGAAATCAAATTTTATAGCCGAACAATATGGCATTTTCTTAGAAGATCAATTGTTGGAATATAAAAAAGAACAACTTCCTTTCGAAAATTTAGAGTATGCACAAATTCTTAAAGAATATGAAGAGGGGTTACTTCTTTTTGACATCATGCAAGAAAAAATATGGGACGGTGCTAAAAATGACTCTACAGGTCTTTTAGCCCACTATCAAGATTATAAAAACAAGTTTAGTTCTCCACCCCAAATAACAGCTAGTATTGCTCGATCCTCAAAAAAAGGTACGCTGAAAAAAACAAAAAAAATGTGGAAAAATGGTAGTTCGAACGAAGCCATTACATCAGCTTTAAATACTAAAGAGCAAAAAGTTATTGTATCAAGCGGATCTTTTAATATTGATGATCCTCTGTTGCCAAAACAAACTCAATTCACAACTGGAATTTCTTCTATTTATTCGATTGATGACGGTTATGTCCTTTTAAATATTACAGGTCTAGCTCCCGAAAAACACTTATCTTTTGAAGCCTCTAAGGGGGCTGTTATCTCTAGTTATCAAGAGACGCTTGAAAAACAATGGATTCAAAACTTAAGAGAAAAATATATTTTTTCAGTAAACAATGAAATACTAGAAGCATTATCATCAAAAATTTCGCAATAATGTTTAGAAATGCACTTCCTTTTTTTTCTTTAATTTTTCTTTTTTTGTCCTGTGAATTATCCACTTCAGCTAAAAATGGCTTTCCTTTGGCAAGAGTTAATGATGAGTATTTGATGCTTGACGATGTTGATTTTTCTGAAATGCAAGGGATTAGAACTGAAGACAGCTTACTCCATGTTCAAACGGTCATTAGAAATTGGGCGACACAACAATTGCTCATCGATGGAGCAAGAATAAACCTTGGAGAAGAACAGCAAACACATTTTAGAGAACTTGTAAAACAGTACGAAACTGATTTGTATACATCTGCGTATGTAGAAGCCTTAGTAAAACGTAATTTAGATACTACCCTTACCCAAGAAGAATTAACGGCAACTTATAATCAAAATAAAGAGCTGTTTGTTTTGAAGGAAGATTTAATTAAACTTCGCTATATCAACATAGAATCAAATATGTCCAATAGCCAAGAAATTAAACGTCGTTTCAAGCGTTATAGTTCAGAAGACAAAACTCATTTAGATACTATTTCTATACAATTTAATTCATTCTTTTTAAATGACTCAATTTGGATTAAAGCTGATCAAGTGATTTCGAAAATTAAACCGCTACAAAAAGGATTTAATAAGCTGTTGCTAAAAAAATCAAATTTTATTCAGCTCAACGACTCTTTAGAGTTATATTTGATTAAAATAAATGAAGTACTTGCGCCAGGAATGCAAGCTCCAATGGAATATGTATTACCTACATTGCGTCAAATTATTATTAATAAACGTAAGCTGATACTAATTAATCAGTTGAAAAAAGAAATTGTAAATGATGCCATCAATAATAAAAAATTTGAAATTTATGACTAAGTTCCTATCCATTTTAGCAATTCTCAGTTTAATGGCCTTCAGTCAGTTATCTGCACAAGAAATTATCGAAGATAAAATAGAAGAAGTTAGAGAAGTTCAAGTTGATTCCACTCAACTCATAAAAATTGATGGCGTTGCTGCGGTTATTGGTGATTTTGTCGTCTTGGATTCAGATATTGACAAACAATTTGCTCAACTTGAGGCCAGTGGTGTTTCAACTAAAGAGATTACAAGATGCCAACTTTTTGGTAAACTTCTTGAAGATAAATTATACATGCACCATGCAGTAATTGATAGTGTAGAGGTTAATGATGCAGAAATTCGGTCTTATGTTGATCAACAGCTTGAAGGCTTTGCGCAGCAAATTGGTTCTATGGATAAACTCATAGCTTATTATAACAAGTCGTCCGAACAGGAACTAAGAGACGAGATGTATGAGTTAAACAAGAATGGGAAAATGGCATCTATGATGCAGCAACAAATTATAGATGAAATTGAAGTGACACCGGAAGAAGTTCGACAATTTTTCAATAAAATACCAGTGGAAGAGCGGCCACTTTTTGGGACAGAGTTACGAGTTGCTCAGATCGTTATCATTCCACAGACTACTCAAGATGAAATAGATAAAGTTGTAAAAAGACTCAGAGAGTTTAAAGCCGATGTTATTGATAATGGTGCAAGTTTCACAACTAAAGCCGTTCTGTATTCTGAAGATCCGGGATCGAAACGTTCTGGAGGAAAGATGACCCTTAATAAAAAACGCCCTATGATGGTGAAAGAGTTTAGAGAGGTTGCATTTTCTTTACAAGAAGGCGATGTTTCGGAGCCCTTTAAAACAGATTTTGGATATCATATCATATATCTAGAAAAAGTTAGAGGACAAGAATACGATGTAAGGCATATTTTACTCCGTCCAAAACTAAACGATAAGGCAATATTAGCTGCAAAAGAAAAGCTAGAGAATGTTCGTCAATCTATTGTGAATGGAGACCTTTCCTTTGCCCAAGCTGCTAAAGAAGTAAGTGATGAAAAAGAAACCAAATTTGACGGTGGTCAACTGCGCAATCCTGAAACTCAAGATTATAATTTTGAACTAACTAAAATGGATCCTGAATTATACGCCCAAATTCAAAATATCGGAGATAACGAAGTGAGTCCTGTATACAAAGATGGTGACCGAATTAATCCTATAAAATTCAAAATTTTGACAGTCACCCAACGCACAGATGAGCATGAGGCAGATTTTGCTAAAGATTATTTAAAAATCAAAGCACTTGCATTACAAGAAAAGCAGCTAAACGCAATCGCCGATTGGCAAGAAGAAAAAATTATGGATACTTACATAAAAATAAATGGTGAATTGAGAGCTTGTGATTTTAAGAGTAACTGGTTTAAAAATTAAGCAATTTCATGTCGGTCGTAAAAACATTAGATAACTACCTTAAAAAATTTGAGCATCTCAAAAAAGAAATCGGCAAAATTATAGTCGGTCAAGATGTAGTAATTGAGCATATTTTAATATCAATATTTTCTGGAGGGCACGTCCTGCTTGTTGGTGTCCCTGGATTAGCCAAAACGCTAATGGTAGATACTATTGCCAAAACTCTTGGACTTGGTTTTAAACGGATTCAATTCACACCAGACTTGATGCCCAGTGATATTTTGGGAAGTGAAATATTAAATAATGAGCGAAAATTTCAGTTCATTAAAGGGCCTATATTTTCAAATATTGTTCTTGCCGATGAAATAAACAGAACACCTCCAAAAACCCAAGCCGCACTTTTAGAGGCTATGCAGGAACGTTCTGTTACCGTTGCTGGTCAACATTATAAATTAGATCAGCCCTACTTTGTTTTGGCTACACAAAATCCTATTGAACAGGAAGGAACATACCCACTTCCTGAAGCTCAATTGGATCGTTTTATGTTTGCCATAAACCTTGAGTACCCATCATTTGATGAAGAAGTAGAAGTTGTAAAGCAAACAACTTCGGAAAAACAAGAAAATTTAAATGTCATATTTGACAGTAACCAGCTCATTGAATTTCAACAGCTTATTCGGAAAACTCCTGTGGCGGATAATGTTGTGGAATATGCCGTTAAACTAATCTCAAGGTCAAGACCAGGCACTAAATATACTGCTGAACTTGTTGGTCAATTTGTGGAATGGGGTGCAGGACCAAGAGCATCCCAAAACTTAATTTTAGCCGCTAAAACTCACGCTGTATTAAAAGGCAAATACACCCCAGATATTGAAGATGTTCAGGCTGTAGCCATAAGTGTACTACGCCACAGAATCATCAAGAACTACAAGGCTGCAGCTGAGGGAGTCAGTATTGAGCAAATTATTGAAAGCTTGTTCTAAATTTTTCAATATATTTTGATTTTTTATTGCCTTAAGATTACACATAAATTTGTACATTTAACCCCGATTTTAAATTTCATCCCGTTATGGCTTTCGACATAGATATCATAAAAAAAGTTTACCAGCAAATGTCATCAAAAGTTGACAATGCACGAGAGGTAGTTGGACATCCTCTTACCCTTTCAGAAAAAATACTTTATAATCACCTTTGGGACTCAGATCTCAAAAAAGCATTTGAGCGTGGTAAAGATTATGTAGATTTTGCACCAGACCGTATCGCATGTCAAGATGCTACAGCACAAATGGCATTGTTACAATTCATGCAGGCTGGAAAGAAAAAGGTAGCTGTACCAACAACGGTTCATTGCGATCACCTAATCCAGGCCAAAGTAGGCGCAACAAAAGATTTACAATCAGCACTCAATAACAGTAATGAGGTTTTTAATTTTTTAGAATCAGTATCCAACAAATATGGTATTGGATTTTGGAAGCCAGGTGCAGGAATAATTCATCAAGTTGTATTGGAAAACTATGCGTTTCCTGGTGGGATGATGATAGGGACAGACTCCCATACTGTAAATGCGGGTGGTCTTGGAATGGTTGCTATTGGTGTTGGTGGTGCTGATGCTGTTGATGTAATGGCAGGAATGCCATGGGAGTTAAAATTCCCTAAACTAATTGGAGTTAAACTTACAGGGAATCTTTCTGGCTGGACTGCTCCTAAGGATGTAATTCTTAAAGTTGCAGGTATTTTAACCGCCAAAGGTGGAACTGGTGCAATAGTTGAGTATTTTGGCCCTGGAGCAGAATCAATGTCTTGTACTGGAAAAGGAACCATTTGTAATATGGGTGCTGAAATTGGAGCAACTACATCTACATTTGGATATGATGCTTCAATGGAACGTTATCTACGCGCGACAGATCGTAGTGATGTAGCTGATGCTGCTAACCAAGTGAAAGACTATTTGACTGCTGACCCCGAGGTCTATGCTAATCCCGAAAAATATTTTGATGAGCTAATAGAAATCAATTTATCTGAACTCATGCCTCATCTTAACGGTCCTTTCACACCAGATTTAGCAACACCTGTTGGTGCAATGACTACAAAAGCTAAAGAAAATGACTGGCCTTTAAAGGTAGAGTGGGGTTTAATTGGCTCTTGTACCAATTCTTCATATGAAGATTTATCTCGTGCAGCCTCTATTGCGCAACAAGCATTAGATAAAGGACTAAGTACTAAGGCAGAGTTTGGTATTAATCCTGGTTCAGAACAAGTACGTTATACAGCCGACCGTGATGGTATTTTAAATGTATTTGAACAACTCGATGCAAAGATATTTACCAATGCATGTGGACCTTGTATCGGACAATGGGCACGTTACGAAGACCCAAAAAACGCTCCAAAAAATAGTATTGTGCACTCGTTCAATAGAAACTTTGCAAAACGTGCTGATGGAAATCCAAATACCCATGCTTTTGTGGCTTCCCCAGAGCTTGTAGCGGCTATCGCTATTTCTGGGCGATTAGATTTTAATCCACTGACTGATACTTTAGTTAATGATCATGGCGATGTTGTAAAACTTGATGAACCTACTGGTTTTGAATTGCCTGAAAATGGTTTTGCTGTAGAAGACGCAGGGTACCTTGCCCCAGTCGAAGACGGTAGTGGAGTAGAGGTAGTTGTTGCTGAGGATTCAGAGCGATTGGAATTACTAACCCCATTTGATCCGATTGGGAACAGTATTATTGGCGCTAAATTACTGATCAAAGCTCACGGTAAGTGTACTACAGATCATATTTCTATGGCTGGGCCTTGGTTACGCTATAGAGGTCATTTAGATAATATTTCGAATAATTGTTTGATTGGCGCTGTAAATGCGTTCAATATGAAGACAAATTTTGTAAAAAGTCAATTGAATGGTGAGTATGATGCCGTTCCTAAAACCCAACGTGCCTACAAAGATGCTGGAATTTATACAGTTGTTGTTGGTGACCACAACTATGGTGAAGGATCTTCAAGAGAACATGCTGCTATGGAGCCACGTCATCTAGGTGTTGCTGCTGTGATTGTAAAATCTTTTGCGCGTATCCACGAAACTAATCTGAAAAAACAAGGGATGTTAGGACTTACCTTTGCAAATGAAGCCGACTATGATTTGATTCAAGAAGACGATACGTTCAATTTCTTAGACTTAGATAAGTTTGCACCTGGTAAACCCTTGAACATTGAGGTTGTTCATACAGACGGTACAAGCGATACAATTTCTGTAAATCACACCTACAATAATTCACAGATTGAATGGTTTAACGAAGGCTCTGCTTTAAACTTGATTAAGAAACAAAACGCTTAAATTTTAATTTTTCGCTTTAAGGCTTAATCAGTTTTGATCACTTATATGCCTTGAAGACAATAATTCGAAAAAGAACAAGCTCATCAAAATCATTGAGTAAGCATATATACTGTCCTCTACAGGGATAGTGCCCATTCGAATGCCTAAATTTTCAGCATTGTTATACCACACGACTTGATTTTCGATCCAACTTCCTGTAAGTACACCATTCACAATAAAAAATGGAATTAACATCACCAAAAAAGTCAGAAAAAAGTGTTGCAGTAGTTTTGGATTATATTTTAAAACAATGAGTGTTAGTGGGATTGCTAAACTAAAATTAACGAGTGTGTACCATTTGTCATAGTTGAAGATTAATACGAACACTAGTGTAAGCATCAAACCAACAGCAATTGATTTTGAACTGTTCTCTCCAAGTTTCATTTTAGGAAAATACAAAAGTAGGGCATAGTGTGTAAATACACAGGCAAAAGGAATGCATATAAAGAAAAGCCATTCTTCTAGTGGTAGACTTAGAATTTTGGTGTTTAGAAAGTAATCAGGATTGAAACCCCAAATTCCATTTATTGTAAAAATCACATCCCACGGAATAAAAACGGCCATAGTTATCATCAGGGAAATGAATAACCAATGAAACTTTTTATACAGTTGAAGTCTTGGATGAAAACTGTAGATAAACGGAATCGAAATAGATCCAATATTTAGCCACAAGTATAAAGTGTTCACAATTTATTTTTTAAAATATTTGAAGGGCACCACCAACATACCAAAGCATTCACCATCGCCTTTACCTAAATGTTTATGGTGGATTTTGTGCGCCCGTCGAACCCCTTTGGCATACCAATTATTGGCTTTTCTAAACATTTTGAATCTTTGATGGATGAAAATGTCATGCACTATAAAATAAGTAGCACCATAAGCCATTATCCCTAGTCCAATAGGAAGTCCAGCCCAAAAGCCTTCATAACTCCAGAAGTAAAAGCAAGTCATGCTTACGACTGCATAGAAGATAAAAAATGCATCATTGCGTTCGAACCAACTGTCGTGGTCTTTGTGGTGATGGTCTCTATGTAAGTGCCATAAAAAGCCATGCATTATGTATTTGTGTGTAAACCATGCCATGAATTCCATTATACCAAAAGTGGCTAGAAATACAGCAATCCATAAGAGTACCTTCATAATCTTAAGCTTATAATAGATTCAGTTGATATTTAACATAACTGCGCGTCAACAGTTCTACTTTTTTATAATTAGGGACGCGAATTCGTGTATTTTTAATTTCCAAGGCCGGTGTTTTCTTTAGTTTTTTCAGTAATTGACTGTAATAACGATAAGCCATAAACACACCAAACTTTGCTTCTATTGGTAAAAGTTTTATTCCGTTCAATCCTTCAGCAAAATCATTTTCAATATCATCGATAATATGTTGTTTGGCAATTTCATCAAGGTTATTTAGGTCTGTGTTGGGGAAATACGTTCTGTTGAGTTCGTCGTGATCTGCCTTTAAATCTCTCAAAAAATTAACTTTTTGAAATGCAGAGCCTAAAGCCATTGCAGGTTTTTTTAATGCGTCGTACTTTTCCTGATCACCGTTTACAAACACTTTTAGGCACATCAAACCTACAACATCAGCAGAGCCATAGATGTAATTCTTGAATTCTTCTTCTGTTTTGTAAATAGATTTATGCAAATCTAAGCGCATGGAATTCATAAACGCGTCAACCAGTTCTCTGTCAATATTACATTTGTAGTAGGTGTGTTGAAATGCATTTAAGATAGGGTTTAAGCTGATTTTGTTTTTTAGTGCAACTTCTAAATCTGCTTCAAACTTAATAAAGAGATCTTTCTTTGGGTATTCGTGAAATGAGTCGACAATTTCGTCGGCCAATCGAACAAATCCATAGATATTGTAAATGTCTTGACGAATAGAGTTGGCCAGCATTTTGGTTGCCATCGAAAAAGATGTGCTGTAGGTTTTGGTGACAATTTTACTGCAGTCTTTGGATACAGTGTCGAAAATAGATTTCATAAACTTTTACTTTTAATACCATTACAAAAATTAATCACAAAACTTTTTGAATCAGTTCTGCGGTCAACTTTCCGGAGATTAGGGACGGGGGGACACCTGGCCCAGGTACAGTTAATTGCCCCGTAAAATATAAGTTTTCAACTTTTTTACTTTTCAATTTTGGTCGTAGAAATGCGGTTTGTAGTAGCGTGTTAGCCATTCCATAGGCATTTCCCTTGTATGAGTTATAGTCTTTTATAAAGTCATTCACACAAAACGACTCTTTAAAGATAATATTATTTTTAACATTTTGCTCAGTAACCTTTTCAAATCTTTGGATAATCTTTTCAAAGTAGATACTACGTAACTCTTCTGTATCTTCCAGTCCTGGTGCTAGGGGAATCAAGAAAATACCGGCTTCTTTACCTTTCGGAGCACATGAATCATCAGTAATACTAGGGAAACTGGCGTAAAAAAGTGGTTTTTCTGGCCAAGCAGGATTGTCGTAAATAGCTTCGGCATGAACATCAAAGTCAACATCAAAGAAAAGTGTATGATGATTCACATTCTTTAGTTTTTTATCAAACCCTACATAAAACAACAAGGATGAGGGAGCAAAGGTTTTTTTAGACCAATATTTTTCAGAATATTGGCGGTATTGTTTTTTTAAAAGGGTTTCAGTGTGGTGATAATCCGCACCGCTTAGCACCAGGTCACAGTAGTTTTTTTTACCGTCTATTTCGATTCCATTTGCTTTACCGTTATCCACCAGTATTGAAGTCACATTAGCATCAGTTTCGATGCTAACACCCAATTCTTTTGCGAGCTGTTCCATCGCTAAAATAACCTGATACATCCCTTGCTTTGGATGGAAGGTACCCAGTCCAAAATCAGCGTAATTCATGAAGCTGTAAAACGATGGAGTATCACTGGGTTTTGCACCTAAAAACAATACTGGAAATTCCAAAATTTGTGCAAGCCGATTGTTTTTGAACCGCTTTCTTACATCCCGCTTAATAGTACTCAAAAATTGGTTTAGTTTCATTACGGTCTTTGGGGTAACCAACTCTAAAGGAGAAACTCCAGGATTGTACACCAAGTCTTTTATTGCAATGTCATAATTGCTTTTTGCTTCGCCGATAAATTCTTTAAGTTTTTTTGAACTACCAGGTTCCTCATTTTCAAAAGCAGCGTAGATTTTTTCTAAACTATCCTCTATGCTTATAAAATCATTTTTACCAAAATAGACACTATACGCAGGATTTAGTTTTTCTAAGGTGTAATACTGCGAGGGATGCTTTTGGAAATCACCAAAAAAACGTTCAAAAACATCGGGCATCCAGTACCATGTGGGTCCAATATCGAAAGTGAAGCCTTCTTTTTTAAGCTGACGTGCACGCCCACCAATTGTTTTGTTTTTTTCAAAAACGGTCACTTGGTATCCTGCCTGGGCAAGGTAGCATGCTGCTGCAAGTGACGAAAAGCCTGAGCCTATTATGTGTATTGTCTTCTTCATTTGTATAAATGTAGTAAAAAGACTATACAGACTCATCCTGCAAAAGTGTTTTTTACAAATCTTTAACTAAATCCTCTGTTTTACTATACAACATTATATTTTTCGGGACGTTTTCCGGATCTAAATTTCGAATTCTATGTCCAATAAGTTTCGCACTATTTTTATTCACACTCAAGTATTCTTCGGAAAATATTTTTAAGTAATCGTAAATTTCATTGTCACTCGGTTTAACTGTAAAATAAGATATGTATATGATGTCATCATAAAGTTTATTGATGTATTTCAAGTTGTTCAAAGGTATGTTTTCGCCTAGAAAAATTGTGTGGTATCCTAAACTCAAAACCTCATAATTAATAAATAATAAACCTAAATCATGCGTTTCGTTTTCAGGTAAGAAAAGCACCACTGTTTTGGTGCTAGGGCGAGGGTCTGTACTTTGTAGACGCTCGATGTGTATCAAAATCTTTTGTTTAATATGAACAGTTAAAAAATGTTCATGTGATGGAGAGATCGTGTTTGTTTGCCAAAGCATGCCCAAATCAAAAAGTAAGGGAATGAAAACCTCATAGAATATGGTCCTGAAGCTTTTTTCTTCCAACAAGCTGTTGTATGTGTTGTAAAATAGAATCTGATCAAAGTTGAGCATTGCCAATTTAAAAGCAACTATGGCTTGACTATCGTTTTTACCCATGAATGCTAATTCTCTTGTTTTTGGTGCAAGTTCCGTCTCGTCTAAAGCAGCAATTTTAGAAATTTTAAAACCATTACTGTTCAAAAAACTAATATTGAGAAGCTTTTGAAGATTGTTTAGGTCGTAATGCCTAATATTTGTTTTGCTGCGCTTGGGTTTGAGCAAGTTGTAACGCTTTTCCCATATGCGGATGGTATGCGCCTTTACACCAGAAAGGTTTTCGAGGTCTTTAATACTAAAGACGTGTTCAGTAGAGTTCATTGTTATTTAGATTTAGGCTCTACTAAACTAATAAAAAAAAATGATAAAAGAAATGTTTGAAAAAAAGTGCGCACGAGAAGACTCGAACTTCCACGGGAATAATTCCCACTAGCCCCTCAAGCTAGCGCGTCTACCAATTCCGCCACGTGCGCAAAAACTTTGTAGAAAAAAAAAGTTAAGACATTGCTTAACTTTTTGTGACTTGGCTGGGGCTCGAACCCAGGACCCTCTCCTTAAAAGGGAGATGCTCTACCAACTGAGCTACCAAGTCGTTTGGACTTGCTTTATGCGGCTGCAAAGATAATGGGTTTAATTAATATTACAACCTTTTTTTCTCAATATTTTTTCGTTTTTTTGTGTTGTCGCCTTTTGTGTGTTCCATTTTAAAAATACATCACTATGATAGTTGTCTTATTAGGCTATATGGGTTCAGGTAAATCGACTGTGGGTAAAGAGCTTGCAGCCGCATTTGGTTATGCTTTTTTAGATTTGGATGATTTCATTGAAAAACAAGAAAAACTATCTGTGATCGATTTATTTCAAACTAAGGGTCATGTAGAATTCAGAAAAATTGAAGCCAAAGCTGTACAGAATATTTGTAGGATTCATGTTGATTTAGTGCTTAGCCTAGGTGGTGGTACCCCTTGCTATGGTGATACTATGCAGTTTCTAAACCAACATCCTAACGTGAATACTGTATATCTAAAACTGTCAGTGAAAAATTTAACCAATCGTTTACTATCAGAAAAAACTAAGCGTCCTCTTATTGCAAATGTTAAGGACGCTGACTTATCCGAATTTATAGCTAAACATTTGTTTGAACGTTCAAACTTTTACAACCAGGCAAAGCTAAGTATTTCAGCCAACGATCAAAGCGTTGATCAAATTGTTGCAGAGATTGCTAATGATTTAGATGAGTACAACCTTTGAGTTGTCTTTTTCAAAAATAACATCAATATGCTCATTGAGGGAAGTGGATAGTGAGATTCCTTTGAAGTCGGCCTTGACAGGGTATTTTTTATGGTTTCTGTTTACAAGAACTGCAGTTTTAAATTGTGCAAGTGGGCTATCTAAAAAATGTTTAACGCCATAGATAAGCGTAGTGCCAGAATGTAAAACATCATCGATGAGAATCAAAGATTTACCAGCATAGTCTTCAGCTGCTATGGAAGTGCTGATTTGCTCAGTTGGGTTTTTTTTATTGATTTTAACGGCACACAGTTGGACTTTAATTTCTGAGATAGCCTCAAGTTGTTGTTTTATTTTTTCAGCTAAAACATAACCATTGGACTGAATTCCTGCCAGAATTATTTCTTTTTGATTAACATTAGACTCATATATTTGATACGCAATACGTCTAATTTTATGATTTATTTCTCTATTGTTTAGAATGCAGTTTTGTGTTAATGCCATACAATTCTTTTTTTCAAATATAAAAAAGACATTTCAACTTAACTGTTTAATTTTTGTCAAAATCTAAGTAGCCTTCAATGTCTCTACGGTCTTTTTTTGTTGGTCGTCCTTCTCCTTTTTTACGGTAGTGCTCTTTAGCGAGTTTTAAAAGCTCTTTTGCTTCAAATTCAGACTTTGGCGTCGTATCTTGCCTGTACTGGTCTACTAATTTTGCACCAACACGACTTTTTGGCAAGTCAAGAACAGTCATTCGATAATTCACCTGATTAATACGAACGTTAATTTCATCAGTAGGATAAACTTCTCTACTCGGTTTGACTATAGAGTCATTAACACGAACCTGTCCTTTTTTTGTTGCATTGGAAGCTATTGTTCTTGTTTTAAAATAACGCAAACACCACAAAAACTTATCAATTCTCATATTTTTTTTAAAACTCTATTTTCTTTTACACAAAAATAGCATAATATTGTATCTTGCAGCTCCTAAAATGTTATTATGAGAAACAGTTTTCTTTTCCTATTTATTTTTTCTCTTTTTGTTTTCAATTGTAGTGAAGATGAAAATGAAACAACATCAATCCCACCGAGAGATAGAGCTGAACAGCAAGCGAGTGATTTGGATACACTTCAAAATTATTTTAACACTCATTATTACAACTCAGGGGAATTGAATGCATTGACGACCTATCCTGCTTTGGAAAATATTGTTATTTCCAAATTAGAAGAAGGTGACTCACAACCACCAAACACAACAATGTTGTCCAATGCTGTTGTGCAAAAAACAACAACTTACAACGATGTTTCTTATGAATATTACATTTTGAATATTGAACAAGGACTTGGTGAATCACCCCATTTTACAGATCAAGTTCGTGTAAACTATATTGGGACAACAATTGATGGTAATGAATTTGATCGTTCAGTAAGCCCTACAGACTTAGATCTAGTTAACACAATATCTGGTTGGAATAAAGTGTTGCCACAGTTTAATACCGCTAGTACATTTTCAACTAATAATGATGGAACTGTGACTTTTGAGAACTATGGAATTGGGCTTATGTTTTTGCCTTCAGGTCTTGCATACTTCAATAATGCAGTCTCGGGAATTCCTTCCTATTCATGTCTTATCTTCAAGTTTGAATTATATCAGTACAAAGTTATGGATCACGACAATGATTTTATTCCTAGCTATTTGGAGGATGATGATGAGGATGGGAATATTTTTAATGATAACACGGACAGTGATTCATTTAGTAATTTCGCTGATAATGATGATGACGGTGATGGATATAAAACATACAGAGAGATCACATATCTTACCCTAACCGGAGATTCTCGCGCAGCTTTAGTAGCTCAAATGCAAGCTGAAGAGCCTTTAACTTCGAATCAAATTTTTTCTGCAATTGATCAGGATGATAACGGTAGCTTTTCTGTCAAACTAATTACACTAGAAGATACAAATGGTAATGGTATTCCAAATTATTTAGATCCAAACGATGCAGCAACTTTAAATTAGTATCTTTAAACATAAAACACAAAAAAACCCGCTGTTGCGGGTATTTTTTTTGTGCCACTATTTTTTTTACTTTCTTGCCATTACTTTTTTTGCTTTTTCTACAATTGTAGATGAATCTAAACCATACTTTTTCATCAATTGTGCAGGTGTTCCCGATTCACCGAAGGTGTCGTTGGTAGCTACAAATTCTTGAGGAGTAGGTGCATTGAGTGCAAGTACACGCGCAATACTTTCTCCTAAACCGCCCAAGTGATTGTGTTCTTCGGCAGTTACAATGCATCCCGTTTTAGCTACAGATGCTAAAAGTGCTTTCTCATCAAGTGGTTTGATGGTGTGATAATTGAGAACATCAGCAGAAATCCCATTTTCATTTAATTCTTTGGCAGCTTCGAGTGCTTCCCAAACAAGATGTCCTGTGGCGGCTATAGTCACATCTGTACCTTCTTGTAAATGCACAGCTTTTCCTATTTCAAAAACTTGATCTTCAGCTGTAAAAATTGGCACAGAGGGGCGACCAAACCTCAGGTATACTGGACCATTGTATTCGGCTATTGCTATAGTTGCTGCCTTAGTTTGGTTGTAATCACACGGATTTATGACCACCATTCCTGGAAGCATTTTCATTAATCCTATATCTTCTAGAATTTGGTGTGTTGCACCATCTTCTCCTAAAGTTAATCCTGCGTGTGAAGCACAAATTTTAACATTTTTACCAGAGTACGCGATTGATTGTCGTATTTGATCGTAAACCCGACCTGTTGAAAAATTTGCAAATGTTCCTGTAAATGGAATTTTGCCTCCAATTGTGAGTCCTGCAGCAATACCCATCATATTTGCTTCTGCAATTCCTACTTGAAAAAAGCGCTCAGGGTTTTCATTTTTAAAAGCATCCATTTTGAGCGATCCTATCAGGTCTGCACAAAGTGCAACCACATTTGGGTTAGTTCTACCTAGCTCGGCTAGACCAGCTCCAAAACCACTTCTTGTATCTTTTTTTTCTGTGTATGAGTATGTTTTCATTGTTGTTGGTTTTGAATATTAATAATCGCCTAGTGTTTCGGGATTTTGCTCAAGGGCAGAAGCCAGTTGTTCGTCGTTTGGAGCTTTTCCGTGCCATGCGTGGGTGTGCATCATAAAGTCTACACCATTCCCCATCATGGTTTCTAAAAGCACACATATGGGTTTGCCTTTACCAGTTTCCGATTTTGCATTAGCCATTCCTTTCAATATAGCTTCTAAATTATTTCCCTCTTTAATCTCCACAACAGTCCAATCAAAAGCTTCAAATTTAGCCTTTAAACTTCCCATATTTAAAACATCGTCAGTTGCTCCATCAATTTGTTTACCATTCAAGTCAACTGTTGCAATAATGTTATCAATTTTTTTCGCTGAGGCATACATGATCGCTTCCCAATTTTGTCCTTCTTGAAGTTCTCCGTCACCATGAAGACTGTAAACTAAATGAGGGTCATTATTTAGTTTTTTGGCCTGAGCAGCACCAATAGCTACAGACATTCCTTGCCCTAGTGAGCCCGATGCAATTCGTATCCCAGGCAATCCCTCGTGTGTTGTAGGGTGGCCTTGAAGTCTTGAATCTAGAAGTCTGAATGTATTTAATTCTTCGATCGGAAAATAACCGCTGCGCGCAAGCACACTGTAAATTACTGGAGAAATGTGTCCGTTTGATAGAAAGAATAAATCTTCATCATGACCGTTCATGTAAAAGCCGTCTTTTCTATCCATGATTTCCTTGTACAGAGCCACAAGAAATTCTGCACATCCTAGAGAGCCTCCAGGGTGGCCAGAATTGACTTTATGGACCATCCGTAAAATGTCGCGTCGGACTTGTGTTGTTAGCTCATTTAGCTCTGTAATTGACATGTTTGGTTTGTTTAAATTAGTTAGACCAAATTTAAATTTAATTTTTATTTGGCAATGCACTTTTCCTTATTATTTGTGACAAATAACTAACAACTTATTAAACATCTAATTTCCCGTTTTGGCTTCGACATATATTTGTATATTTGAGCTTTAAATGTCTATTGGTTTTAAGGACCAAAAGACTATTTATTTGCGTATTAATTACTTAGAAGAAATAAATAATAATCCATTCAATTTTTGAAACTTGAAGTTTAATTTATTAAAAAAGGATAAAAATACAAAGGCAAGAGCTGCTACACTTACAACGGATCATGGGGTTATTGAAACCCCAATTTTTATGCCTGTTGGCACGTTAGGCACAGTCAAAGGGGTACACCAAAGAGAACTTAAAAACGACATCAATCCAGATATTATTTTGGGTAATACATACCACCTATACCTAAGACCTCAAATTGAAATTTTAGAAAAAGCAGGCGGTTTACATAAGTTTATGAATTGGGATCGTAATATTCTTACAGATTCAGGAGGTTATCAGGTTTATTCGTTGTCCGCAAACAGGAAGATTAAAGAGGAAGGTGTAAAATTTAGAAGTCATATTGATGGTAGTTATCATGTTTTTACACCAGAAAATGTAATGGAAATTCAGCGCAGTATCGGTGCTGATATAATTATGGCTTTTGACGAATGTACTCCTTATCCATGCGACTATAACTATGCCAAACGATCAATGCACATGACCCACAGATGGTTAGACCGTTGTATAAACCATCTTGATAATCTGCCATTTAAATACGGATACAGTCAAGCGTTCTTTCCGATTGTTCAAGGAAGCACTTATAAAGATCTACGAAAACAATCGGCAGAGTATATTGCTAATGCAGATGCTGTTGGTAATGCCATTGGCGGATTATCGGTTGGTGAGCCAGCTGAAGAAATGTACGCCATGACAGATGTTGTTTGCGCTGTTTTACCAGAAGACAAACCACGTTACCTCATGGGAGTGGGTACACCAATAAACATCTTAGAAAATATTGCTCTGGGTATTGATATGTTTGATTGTGTTATGCCTACCAGGAATGCACGTAACGGGATGTTATTTACTGCACACGGTACTATAAACATCAAAAATAGGAAATGGGCTGACGATTTCTCTCCGATTGATGAAATGGGCATCACATGGGTTGATACTGAATATTCTAAAGCATATTTAAAACATCTTTTTAGTGTAAATGAATTACTGGGCAAACAAATTGCAACAATTCATAATCTAGGATTTTATTTGTGGTTGGTTCGTGAGGCTAGAAAGCGTATTTTAGCAGGAGATTTTGATACTTGGAAAACCAAAATGGTAGCCCAAATGGATAAGCGTCTGTAGTTTATGAAGATTTTCGATTGGTACATCCTGAAGCGATACTTGCTCACATTTTTCTTAATGTTGTTGCTGTTTATCCCTATAGGAATAACTGTTAATTTGGCAGAAAAAATTGATCGAATACTTGAAAATAAAGTCCCCTTTGAAGAAGTAGTTGCCTATTATGTTGATTTTACTATATATTTTGCAAACCTACTTTTTCCTTTATTTTTATTTTTATCGGTAATTTGGTTTACCTCAAAATTAGCCAACAACACTGAAATAGTTGCCTTTTTGAGTTCTGGTATTTCTTTTTCAAGATTTCTTAGACCTTATTTTATTGGAGCAACCATTATTGCTGTTTTGGCTCTTCTTTTGGGGTTATATTGGGCTCCAGTTGCCAGTAAAGGGTTTAATGAGTTCACTTACAAGTACTTAAAGAATAAGAAGGTTGTAGAAACACAATACATTTATCAACAAATCAATGAAAATGAATATATTTATGTAAGTAATTTTGACACAAAATCGATGCGTGGAAACAATTTCACTCTTGAACATTTTGACGAAAATAGATTAGAGTATAAAATTCATGCCACTGCTATTCGTTATGTTGAAGAGGATAGTATATACCGTTTGTCCAACTACAATTTACGCCGAATAGGAATTGATGATGATTCATTAGTATTTAAACGTCGTTTAGACACTCTTTTGGGGTTTGATCTTCAAGATTTAACTCCGCCAATGTATGTAGCAGAAACATTAACTGCTAGTGAGTTGTCCGATTTTATTGATCGAGAAGAAGCTCGGGGTTCATCCAACATAAATAGGTACAGGGTAGTTCAATACAAAAAATTGAGTTTACCTGTTTCAGTTTTTATTTTGACTATTATTGCAGTTGCTGTTTCTTCTATAAAGCGTAGAGGTGGTATGGGGGTTAATTTGGCTTTTGGAATTGTAATTGCTATGACCTACGTATTCTTTGATAAAGTTTTTAGCGTGATGGCTGAACAGTCAGATTTTTCTCCTTTGGTAGCTGTTTGGTTCCCAAATATTATTTTTGGTATACTAGCAATCTATCTTTTGTTCAATGCTAAGCGATAAATTTAAGAATCAAATCCACTTGCATTTTTTGGTCTTTATTGCTGGATTTACGGCAATTTTAGGTGAATTAATTTCACTTGATGCTACACCACTTGTTTGGTATCGGATGGTTATTGCAGGACTACTGATGTTTATTTTCATTAAAATAAAAAAGATAAACCTCAAAGTATCAATAAAAGCCCTTGTTCAATTTTCTTTTGCAGGTATTGTTATTGCTTTACATTGGATTACTTTTTTTGCATCCATAAAAGCCTCCAATATTTCCATAGCCTTAGCTATGTTTTCTACTGGTGCTTTTTTTGCTTCGCTCATTGAACCTATTTTATACAAAAGGAAAATCATTATGTATGAACTCTTTTTTGGTTTAATTGTAACGCTTGGGATTTTTCTTATTATGCAAACTGAGTTGAAGTTCCTTTTAGGTATACTTTTAGGGATATCATCTGCTTTATTCTCTACGCTATTTGCTGTTCTAAATGGAAAATTTGTTGCAGAGCACAATGCCAGTACCATTTCTTTTTATGAATTTATTAGCGGAGTTGTGTTTATTTCTATTTGCTTATTTTTCTCGTCAGATGGATTCGATAGAGAATTTTTTAATCTTTCGCTCTCAGATTTGGGGTTCATATTTATTTTGGCTTCAATTTGTACGGCTTATGCCTTTATTGCTTCTGTCTACGTTATGAAATACCTCACACCTTACACCTTAGTGTTAACCTATAATTTGGAACCAATTTATGGAATTCTAATTGCACTATTTCTATTTCCAGAGTCTGAGACCATGAGTACTTCTTTTTACTTAGGTGCATCGTTGATCATTAGTACTGTTGTTTTAAACGCTATTTTTAAACAAAAAAGCAACAAAATTAAATCTTAATTGAGGACTAAAGTATAAAGTTCATATATTTGTTGTCTTGCTAACCAAAAGCAATTTCTTATGGAATATTTAGAATTTGAATTACCAATAAAGGAACTGGAAGATCAACTTCAGAAATGCGAAATTATCGGCAAAGAAAGCGACGTTGATGTTACTGAAACATGTCAGCAAATCCAAACTAAACTTGAGCTTGCCAAGAAAGAAATTTATAAGAATTTAAGTCCTTGGCAGCGTGTCCAATTGTCTCGTCATCCGAATAGACCCTACACACTGGACTATATTAACGCACTAACAAAAGGGACTTTTTTAGAACTGCACGGCGATCGTAATTTTAAGGATGATAAAGCTATGATAGGCGGTCTTGGTAAAATTGGAGATCAAAGTTTTATGTTTATTGGACAACAAAAAGGATTCAATACCAAAACGCGTCAATACCGAAACTTTGGTATGGCCAATCCGGAAGGCTACAGAAAAGCCCTTCGATTGATGAAATCAGCCGAGAAATTTGGTATTCCAGTTGTTTCGCTAATTGATACGCCAGGGGCATACCCTGGGCTTGAAGCTGAAGAGCGTGGTCAAGGCGAGGCTATTGCTCGAAATATTTTGGAAATGACTCGTCTAAAGGTGCCCATCATTGTTGCCATCATTGGCGAAGGTGCTAGTGGTGGTGCTTTAGGTATTGGAGTAGGAGATAAGGTTCTTATGCTAGAAAACACATGGTACTCTGTAATTTCTCCTGAGTCATGTTCTTCTATTCTTTGGAGAAGTTGGGAATATAAAGAACAAGCAGCAGAAGCTTTGAAGTTAACTGCCAAAGACATGAAGCGAATGAAATTAGTTGATCAAATTGTCAAAGAACCTCTAGGGGGAGCCCATAAAGATCCCCAAAAGACATATTTGGCTATTGAAAATGCTATTTTGAAATCTTTTGATGAACTCAAAGAACTTTCAGCAAAAGAACTAGTAGAGCAACGCATGGATAAATATGCCCAAATGGGGGTTTATAAAGATTAATTAACTCTGACGCCCTTTTTATTTTTTGAACAATGTTGTTTTTTAGATATTATCAACAATATTCTTGACTTGTTAACATTTTTTTTGTTGAGTATTCGTCCGTTATAATTCGGACTCTACTGCTAATTTTTATGTACATTCGTAAGCATGAAACAACCAGAATCTTTTAAAAACTTTTCCACTGATCGATCAAAAATCATCAGTTTAGAGCAGGGTAAAATACCACCTCAAGCTATTGATCTTGAGGAAGTTGTCTTGGGCGCTATGATGATCGATAAAAAAGGAGTGGACGAAGTTATCGACATTCTCAGTATTGAATCTTTTTACAAACAAGCACACCAACATATTTTTGAAGCAATACTTTTGCTTTTTGAGAGTAGCCAACCCATTGACCTTTTAACAGTTTCCTCTCAACTTAGAAAGAGCCAAAAATTAGACATTGTTGGTGGTGACTTTTACCTGATTGGACTCACTCAAAAAGTTTCATCTTCTGCCCATATTGAGTTTCATGCACGTATCATATTACAAAAATTTATTCAGCGTAGTCTAATTAAGATTTCTAACGAAATAATTGAAGATTCATTTGACGAAACCAAAGATGTTTTTGACCTGCTTGATAAAGCGGAGTCAAAACTGTATGATGTTACGCAAGGCAACATAAAAAAATCAACTGAAACGGCTCAAGACTTGGTGTTTCAAGCCAAACGAAAAATTGAAGAAATATCCAATAAAGAGGGGTTAAGTGGGATACCCTCTGGATTTGACAAAGTAGACAAACTCACCTCTGGATGGCAAGAAAGTGATCTTATAATTGTGGCTGCTCGACCGGGTATGGGTAAAACAGCACTTACGCTTTCTATGGCACGTAATATTGCCGTAAATCAAAATATTCCTGTAGCATTCTTTTCTTTGGAGATGTCTTCTGTTCAGTTGATCACGCGTTTGATTTCATCTGAAACAGGGCTAAGTTCAGAGAAATTGAGAACTGGAAAACTTGAAAAACACGAATGGGAACAACTCAATGTAAAAGTAAAATCTCTTGAGAAAGCACCACTTTACATAGACGATACCCCATCATTATCTATTTTTGATTTACGTGCAAAAGCCAGACGTTTGGCCTCACAAAATGGAATCAAACTTATTATTGTTGATTATCTCCAACTAATGACGGCGGGGGGTAGCCAAAAAACTGGTAATCGAGAACAAGAGATTTCTATGATTTCTCGTAATCTAAAAGCTTTGGCTAAGGAACTTAGTGTTCCTGTTATAGCCCTTTCTCAGCTTTCTAGAGCTGTTGAGACAAGAGGTGGAAGTAAGCGTCCTTTGCTCTCTGATTTGAGAGAATCTGGTGCGATAGAGCAAGATGCCGATATTGTATCCTTCATTTACAGGCCAGAATATTATAAAATTGAAGAATGGGATGACCAAGAACACACACCTTGTGAAGGTCAAGCGGAGTTCATCATAGCGAAACACCGAAATGGAGGACTCGATAACATTAGGTTAAAATTTATCGGTCATCTTGGTAAATTCGATAATTTAGATAATTTTGATTCTCCTTTTGATGCTGAGTTCCATTCCAAAATGAACGCCGCTGCTAATGACGATACCTTTGCTGAAGACAACTCCATTCAAATGGATCCGAATGATGCATTTGGCCCCCCGGATGACGATACACCATACTAATTCTAAATACGGAACAGTCAATGCAGCGTAAGTCTATCTTGTTGTTTTTTTTTCTTTGTTTTTTCACAAATTCATTTGCTAGTTATATCCTCATTCCGATGGATGCCAAAACACAGAAAAACCACCTTAAAGCCTATGGAATTACATACTGGCTACTCGAGCAAAATCAAAAAGTAAAATGGTTGCTGAATTACCGTGGTGGTGCATTTTTGGTATCTGATTCAAAACGTATTCAGAACGAGTGTCTTATTCGAGGTGTTTCTTATGAACTTATCAGTGATTCACGAACAGCAGAAATCTTAGAAGAAATTGGAAGTCCTAGTAAAAATATGGATGCTGTACTATTGGAGAAAGCACCAAAAATCGCTGTATACTCTCCAAGTGGGAAACAGCCGTGGGATGATGCAGTGACTTTAGTACTTACTTATGCAGAAATTCCTTATGACGTTATTTACGATACTGAAGTGCTTAATGATGCTCTTCTTGTGTATGATTGGTTACACTTGCATCACGAAGATTTTACTGGACAATACGGTAAGTTCTATAGAGCATACCGTAATGCTGCTTGGTATATTGAACAGCAGAAAAATGCCGAAGCTCTCGCGAAAGATCTAGGGTTTAAAAAAGTATCTGAGGCTAAATTAGCTGTAGCTCAAAAGATAAAAGCATATGTATTGGGCGGAGGGTTTATGTTTGCCATGTGTAGTGCTACGGATAGTTTTGATATTGCTTTAGCGGCTCGACAGCTCGATATCTGTGAACCAATGTTTGATGGGGATGGAACCACCCCAAATTATCAATTACAGCTCGATTTCAATTCGACTTTTGCCTTTAAAGAATTTGTTATTGAACGTGATCCTAATGTCTATGAGTTTTCCTCTATTGATCAAACAGCTCTGCGCCAAATTCCAAAAGAATCGGATTACTTTTCACTTATGGAATACTCTGCTAAATGGGACCCTGTTCCAACTATGCTTAATCAAAATCATACAGCACTTGTTAAGGGGTTCATGGGGCAAACAACAGCATACAATCGCAGTCAAATTAAGTCCGATATTTTGGTTTTGGGCGAAAATAAACTCAATAATGAAGCCCGCTATATTCACGGAATAAAAGGAAAAGGTTTTTTTACTTTTTATGGAGGTCACGACCCTGAAGACTATACCCATAGAGTAGGGGATCCAAAAACAGAGCTGGAACTACACCCGACTTCTCCTGGATACCGACTCATTCTAAATAATGTACTCTTTCCAGCTGCAAAAAAGAAAAAGCAAAAAACTTAATTTCAAATGATATTAATTCGCTAACGTATGTTCAATTGAATTATATTCCGATAATACAGCCGTTGGTATGCCCACTCGTCCTTGAAAACAAAAAATTTTTAGTGATTTGCTGTTATAATTAAATCAAAAAAAAACCTGCTTTCATAAAGCAGGTTTTTTTTAGCGAATAATTTGTTATTAATCAGGCAGTAGCTTATTTTATCTTCTGTACTATGGCTTCAAAAGCCTTAGGGTCATTCATGGCTAAATCGGCTAAAACCTTACGGTTGAGGTCGATATTGTTAGCTTTAAGTTTTCCCATAAATTGAGAATAAGACATTCCGTGTAGTCTTGCACCGGCGTTAATACGCATGATCCAAAGGGCACGAAAAGTTCTTTTCTTGTTTCTACGGTCTCTATACGCATAAAGCATGGCTTTATCCACTGCATTTTTTGCAACAGTCCATACGTTTTTACGTCGTCCAAAATAGCCTTTGGCTTGTTTTAGGACTTTTTTTCTGCGGGCTCTTTTGGCCACTGAATTTACTGATCTTGGCATAATGTTTATGTTTTTGTAGTTGGCGTCCTAGTTCTATTTCAGGATCTTTCTAAATTTGGCCAAACTCCATGGTTAAAAATTAATGTTACCTAAATTACGATTACTTTAAACGTAATTGTTGTTTGATGTTTGCCTCATCACTCTCGTGTACTAAAGTACTGTGAGTCAGGGCTAGCTTGCGTTTTTTGGACTTCTTTGTTAAGATGTGACTTTTAAACGCATGCTTTCTTTTGATTTTTCCAGAGCCAGTAAGCTTAAAGCGTTTCTTGGCACTAGATTTTGTTTTCATTTTTGGCATGTTCTGCTTTTTTATTTAGTTATTCGCTTTTATTTTTACTTTTTAATTGGGGCGATAAACATAATCATACGTTTTCCCTCTAGTTTTGGCATTTGTTCTACTTTACCAAGATCTTCTAAGTCCTGCGCTAGACGTAACAACAAAATTTGACCCTGTTCTTTAAAAATAATAGAACGTCCCTTAAAAAACACAAATGCTTTTAATTTAGCACCTTCTTTCAAAAACTTTTCAGCATGTTTTTTCTTGAAGTTGTAATCATGGTCATCAGTGTTTGGTCCAAAACGGATTTCCTTAACCACTACTTTTGCGGCTTTGGATTTTAATACTTTTTCGCGTTTCTTTTGTTCGTAAAGAAACTTTTTATAGTCCATTACTTTACATACTGGCGGTACAGCTTTCGGAGATATTTCTACAAGATCCAATCCTTGTTCATTGGCAAGAGCTAGTGCTGCGGAAAGTTTATACACTCCAATTTCAACATTGTCGCCAACCAAGCGCAATTCTTCAGAAGTTATTTTTCTGTTGATGCGGTGCTTATCTTCTCTTATGACCCGCATTGGGCCTCTGCTTCTTCGTCTACGTATTGCTATGACTTTATTTTTTAGTTAAACTTAAAATTCTTTTAATGTCTTTTTAATCTCTTGCTCTATGATTGTTGAAAATTCATCAATTTTAATTGCTCCTAAATTTTCACCACCGTGCTGGCGGACAGAGAGTGTTTCGGTTTGTTCTTCTTGCTCGCCAACAATGATCATGAAGGGTATTTTTTTCATTTCGGCATCCCGAATTTTCTTACCCATGGTTTCATTTCTATTGTCAATGAGGCCGCGAATTTCGTTATTTTCTAACAAATTTAAAACTTTTTCGGCGTATTTCTCATATTTTTCACTGATGGTGAGTATTACAGCTTGTTCTGGCATTAGCCAAAGCGGGAAATTTCCACCTGTATGTTCAAGCAAAATTGCCACAAATCGTTCCAAACTTCCAAAGGGAGCGCGGTGGATCATAATCGGTCTGTGCAGTTCATTGTCTGATCCTTTGTAGGTCAAATCAAAACGCTCCGGTAGATTATAATCTACTTGTATGGTTCCCAGTTGCCAACTTCTTCCCAAGGCATCTTTAACCATAAAATCTAATTTTGGCCCATAAAAGGCAGCTTCTCCAGATTCCACAACAAAATCTAAGCCTTTAGATTCTGCAGCATTGATGATGGCTTGCTCCGCTTTTTCCCAGTTCTCAACAGGGCCTATGTACTTTTCTGGCGTGTCTGAATCTCGAACTGAAACTTGAGCTGTAAAATTTTCAAAACCTAGTGATCTGAAAACGTAGAGTACAAGATCAATAACATTTTTAAACTCTTGATCTAATTGATCTGGTCTGCAAAAAATATGTGCGTCATCTTGAGTAAAGCCTCTAACCCGCGTTAGCCCATGTAATTCTCCACTTTGTTCATACCTGTAAACTGTACCAAATTCAGCGTATCGTTTTGGTAATTCTTTATAGCTGTATGGTTTTGCATTGTAAATTTCACAGTGATGTGGGCAATTCATTGGTTTTAATAAAAACTCTTCATCGTCTTTGGGAGTATTTATCGCTTGGAAACTATCTTCCCCATATTTTTCATAATGGCCCGAGGTAACATATAATTCTTTTTGACCAATGTGTGGAGTAACAACCATCTCGTAACCAGCTTTCAATTGTGCTTTTTTCAAAAAATCCTCTAAGCGCGAGCGCAGCGCCGCACCATTAGGTAGCCACAAGGGAAGACCCTGGCCGACTTTTTTTGAAAAAGTGAATAACTCCAATTGCTTGCCGAGCTTTCGGTGATCACGCTTTTTAGCTTCTTCTAATAAGGCTAAATATTCTTTAAGTTCTTTTTGTTTAGGGAAGGAAGTTCCATAAACTCTAGTTAATTGTTTGTTATTTTCATCTCCTCGCCAATACGCACCAGCAACGCTTAATATCTTGACCGCTTTGATAATTCCTGTGTTTGGTATATGTCCTCCGCGGCACAAATCCGAGAATGTTGAATGATCACAAAAAGTGATTTCACCATCCGTAAGGTTTTCGATGAGTTCTATTTTGTACTGGTTTCCTTCGTCTTTATACTTTTTTAAAGCCTCCATTTTAGATACTGATTTCATTGTGAAATCGTGTTTATCTCGAGCAATTTCAAGCATTTTATCCTCGATTCTCTTAAAGTCTTTATCAGAAATTGAATCATCACCCAGATCTACGTCGTAGTAAAACCCGTTTTCAATAGCTGGTCCAATCGATAACTTTACACCAGGATATAATTCTTCTAAAGCTTGTGCTAAAACATGTGAGCTAGAATGCCAAAATGCTTTTTTACCTTCACTATCTCTCCATGTATACAGAACAAGTTTCCCATCAGTATTTAAAACCGTAGATGTTTCTACTACATGATTATTAAAGCTAGCTGAAATAACATTTCTAGCAAAACCTTCACTGATGTCCTTGGCAACATCCATAACCGTTAATTGCTCTTCATAAGAGCGAATACTTCCATCGGGTAAAGTAATGTGTATCATAAAATCATTAATATGGAGGGCAAATATAAGTTTATATCTCTTCTTAAACAATAACTTACATCATAACTTCGCGGTAAATTATTTTTAGTTTTGAAATCATTAAGTATTCTAAAGTTCTCATTTTTAGTATATTATATACACTTTGTGTTCTAACAGAGTAATTTCACAAAAACTTCCTTTAATTTTTTTTCAAAATTAATTTAAAAACTATTGTGTGTACGGAAAAAGGGTTTTATATTTGCACCCGCTTTGCGTCTGAGTGCGCAAAGTTTTGATTTTAAGACACGTTCATTAAACA